>ENA-UOIY01000837-UOIY01000837.1-human-gut-metagenome-genome-assembly--contig:-P114-NODE-837-length-42570-cov-15.519017_pt1:2500-42570 | contig 42570 bp, 37 predicted proteins | sample MGYA00242335_ERZ723882 | MGnify/ENA metagenome assembly ERZ723882
GGGATGGTCCCCGCGGATTCGGACAGGATTTCACGTGTCCCGCCCTACTCAGGTGGCGCTCCTGACAACAGTTTCTTGCCGATACGGGGCTTTCACCCTCTGCGACCGCGTTTTCCAACGCGTTCTCGTTCGAAATCATTGTTCCCTTAAGCGCTCCTACAACCCCGACTCTGCCGTAACAAAGCCGGTTTAGGCTCTTTCCCTTTCGATCGCCACTACTCAGGAAATCGATACTTTCTTTCTCTTCCTCCGGGTACTGAGATGTTTCAGTTCCCCGGGTTTCCCCCAGAATAATCTGGTGCACGGTCTTCAACCGTGCGGGTTGCCCCATTCGGACATCTGCGGATCAATACCTGTTTGCAGTTTCCCGCAGCTTTTCGCAGCTTACCACGTCCTTCATCGTCTCCGGAAGCCAAGGCATCCCCCGTTCGCTCTTGTAACCTTTCTCTTGAATGAATTACACTTAGCCAAGTACAACTTTTTACTATTGCACTCTCTAAACTTTTCTCGTTTGCCTTGAAATTGTAGTCCCTAATTCTTGTACGTTTCGAAAATAACTCTCGTTAATTTTTCTTGTGACTCCATCCTGCTCACGCAGACGGAATCGAATTACAGACTAATTTTTCAATTAAGTTTTTACTTACCTCTTAATCTCTCTCAAACTTGTCAAAGAACTGTTCTTTGTTTCTTTTGAGCGGCTGCCGCGTTGTCCTTCCTCATCAGTCGGTCATTACCGCAAGGTAACTCCCTCCCTCTTTGGTCGTCCGTCTCGCATCCATCTCAAAATAAATCAAAGAACTCTCCGTTTCAGTCACTTCCCGTCTCACTTGAGAGGGTCATTTCTGAATTGGGCTGCAAAGATACGGACTTTTTTATTACCTGCAAATTTTTTCGCAACTTTTTTCAAAATATTTTCAGCGTCCACGGAAAATTGAGGCGCGAAGAGGTGCGGAGCACGCTGCTGCATTGTCCGCAACGTCATCATTTTCACCTTTATAAGTATGTATATACTCTCTTTTGTTATAAGAGACACGGAATTGACGACGATTTTGGGCAGAATTTCGCTATATTTGCGATTTCGTTGAAATTTTTGGAAGAACAGAAATATGGAAGAAAAAAATCAGACTTCGCTCCCGGAGAATGCGACGCGGGAGCTGCGGCCGGGGGAGGAGTATCAACCGCTGCTTAGCCCGAAGAAGAATTATCCTGAGGTGACGCCGTGGTCGGTTTCAGTCGGGCTTGTGATGACGATTATCTTTTCGGCTGCGGCTGCCTATCTGGGACTTAAGGTGGGACAGGTTTTTGAGGCGGCGATTCCGATTGCGATTATTGCGGTGGGGCTTTCGTCGGCGCTCGGGAGGAAAAACAGTCTTGGGGAGAATGTGATGATTCAGTCCATCGGATCTTGCTCGGGCGCGATTGTGGCGGGCGCGATTTTCACTCTGCCAGCCTTATATATATTACAGGATAAGTATCCGGAGCTGACGGTGAATTTCGGGAAGGTTTTCTTTTCGAGCCTGCTCGGAGGTGTGCTCGGCATTTTGTTTCTGATTCCGTTCAGAAAATATTTTGTGAAGGAGATGCACGGGAAGTATCCGTTCCCGGAGGCTACGGCGACCACTCAGGTGCTTGTGAGCGGGGAAAGCGGCGGAAAGGGCGCGAAGACTTTGCTTGCGAGCGGACTCATCGGAGGTCTTTATGACTTTGTGGTGGCGACGTTCGGGGCCTGGAGCGAGACGCTTTCGACGACTGTCATTCCTTGGGGACAGGCAGTTGCGGACAAGGCGAAGATGGTGTTGAAGGTGAATACCGGCGCTGCGGTGCTCGGACTTGGCTACATTGTGGGGCTGAAATACTCCTTTATTATATGTTGCGGAAGTTTGCTCGTTTGGCTGGTGATTATTCCGCTGATGAACCTCATTTGGGGCGGGAGCGTGCTGGATTTTATGGGAACGGGCATCACCCAGACTGTCGGAGAGATGACGGCGGACCAGATTTTCAGCAATTATGCACGCCATATCGGCATCGGAGGTATCGCTACTGCGGGAATCATCGGGATCATAAAGTCTTTCGGTGTGATTAAGTCGGCGCTCGGGCTGGCTGTGGGCGAGTTTAAGAAGAAAAAGAGCGCGGAGGAGGAAGAGGTCCTGAGGACGCAGAGGGATATTTCGATGAAAATCGTTGTCATCGGAATCGTGGTTGCGCTTGTGGCTGTATTCATTTTCTTCGCCTGCGGAGTGGTTGATAATTTGTGGCTTGCGCTTGTGGGACTGCTGATTGTGGCGATTATCGCTTTCCTTTTCACGACGGTTGCAGCAAATGCGATTGCGATTGTAGGGTCGAATCCGGTGAGCGGTATGACGATTATGACGCTTATCCTTGCGAGTCTGATTCTCGTAGCCTGCGGGCTGAAGGGGACTGCCGGTATGGTGGCCGCTATGGTCATCGGAGGAGTGGTCTGCACGGCTCTGTCTGTTGCGGGAGCGTTCATCACTGACCTCAAGGTCGGCTATTGGATAGGAACCACGCCTAAGAATCAGGAGACCTGGAAGTTCCTCGGAGTGCTGGTTGCGGCGGCGACTGTGGGTGGCGTGATGATGGTGCTGAATCAGACCTATGGGTTTACAGGAGAGAATGCACTTGTGGCTCCTCAGGCGAATGCGATGGCGGCGGTGATTGAGCCGATGATGAACGGCGGGAATGCTCCGTGGTTGCTCTACGGGATTGGAGCCGTTTTGGCTATTGTGCTGACTTTGTGCAAGTTGCCGGCGCTCGCTTTTGCATTGGGAATGTTCATCCCGATTGACTTGAACCTTCCGCTTTTGATTGGAGGTGCGATTTCGTGGTTTGTGAGCAGCAGGAGCAAGAAGGCCGAGGTGAATGCGGCGCGTCAGGAAAAGGGTACTCTGATTGCCTCGGGATTTATTGCCGGAGGTGCGCTTATGGGCGTCGTGAGTGCAATTTTGAAGTTCGCCAAAGTGGACTGGTATATTGGAAGCGATACGCTTTGGGCACAGTATTGGGCTGAGCCGGTTGCTATCCTGCCTTATATTGCTCTTATTGGATATATGATACTCGCAAGCATAAAAACAGAAAAGAAATAATATGGAAAAGTTGATTGATAGATTTTTGAGATATGTGGCTGTGGATACGCAGTCTGATGAGAATAGCGAATCGCAGCCGAGTGCGGCTAAAGAATTGGATTTGCTGAGAATGCTCCGCGATGAGTTGGAGGAGATGGGCGTGAAAGCCGAACTTGACGAATGGGGGTATGTTATGGCGACGATTCCGTCGAATGTCGAGGACGAGAATGTGCCTTCAATCGGGTTTATCGCCCATGTGGACACATCTCCCGACGCTTCGGGCGCGAACATAAAGCCTCAGATTATCGAAGGATATGACGGCGGGGATATTCCTCTTCGGGGAGTGCCGGGTCTTGCGCTGAAAGTTTCGGATTTTCCGGAACTCACTGATTATAAAGGCCAGACAATCATCACAACAGACGGAACGACACTTCTTGGCGCCGACGACAAGGCGGGAGTTGCCGAGATTATGGATGCGGTGCAGCATGTCGTGGAACATCCGGAGTTCAAACACGGAAAAATATGCATTGGATTCACCCCTGACGAGGAAATCGGGCGTGGAGTGGTAAAATTCGACGTCGGACGTTTCGGGGCGAAGTATGCCTACACGATGGACGGTGGAGCGATTGGAGAACTGGAATATGAGAATTTCAATGCTGCATCCGCGACCATAAGGATTCAGGGCTGCAACATCCACCCGGGATACGCGAAGGGCAAGATGAAGAATGCGATTTTGATTGGAATGGAACTTAACGGGCTACTCCCTGTGGGCGAAAGGCCGGAATTCACGAGCGGCTATGAAGGGTTCTTCCACATTATTGATTTCAGCGGAAGTGTGGAGGAGGCGAAACTCTCCTACATCATCCGTGACCACGACATCGACTTGTATGAAAAGCGCAAGGCAATAATCCAAGACTGCGTAAACTTTATAAATGCGAAATACGGCGAAGGTACTGCAAGTCTTGAACTTAAACACCAGTATTACAATATGCGCAAGCAGGTCGAGCCGCACTACGAGATTGTCGAGGCTGCGGTGAAGGCGATGGAGTTAGAAGGGATAAAACCGAAGATTCAGCCGATACGAGGCGGAACAGACGGAGCGAATCTTTCATTTATGGGACTTCCTTGCCCGAACATCTTCGCCGGCGGACACAATTTCCACGGGAAGTTGGAGTATGTGCCACTGGAGTCGATGGAGAAGGCCTCCAAGGTTATCCTTAACATTCTCTCTATTTTTGCCGGAAAATAAAAAATGCCAGGTGCAAGAAAATTTGCCTCAGACTTGAATGGACAAGTCTGAGGCAATTTGTATAGAACTTACTAAAAAAACATCACTTGCGCTCGAAGACCATATAGAGTATTCCGCTGTCGATAATAGGTGAACCTGCGACGTGAGAGCAACTGGACTCTATTAGAATCTTCGTGACATCCTTCTTTTGAAGGTTCTCTTTATTCCATCCGTAATAATGGATATAGGAATTCTTTAAGCTATCGTCATAGTTACTGGTGTACCAGAGGATATTGACAACTGTCGGTTGTTTCGCATTGAAACACAAGCCCGGGATTTTGTGCCATTCGCAACGGAATGTATAAGTTGATTTGTTGTGTTTTTCTTCAGTGTAGCCTCCGGGCTCATCATATTGCACCGTGGCAAAGGTGGCGGGGATGTTTTTCGTAAAGTTGAAGGTCAATTCATTGTCGCCGTTGCCTTTGATTGATTTCAGGGGAATCTCTGCCTTGTCCTCAAATGAGAAACTCTTCTCATAAATGTAGGGTTTCTTGAAGCCGGCTCCTTTCAAAACCCACTCGTCCCTCAAAATCTCGGGGAGGAGTGCGCGGTCGATAATATCAAGTTTCCCGTATTTCGGCGTCTGGGAGCTGCCGAGGTCAACATTTTCGCAAGATGTCAATGCCACAGAAAGCGACAAAAGCAGAATTGTAAAGGATAGTATTCTTTTCATATCGTTGAGTATTACATCATTAAGGCGTGAAGTTAGCAATTGTTTCCGTTCCTGCAAAGGATTGCTTAGAAATTTGCGTAAATCGGGAGGGCGTTTGATGCGGTTGCAAAAAAGATTGCGTCAATCTGCAGAACCGCCCAGATGGTAAGAGACAGTAGCAGAGCCTGCCCCGGAAGGCGGATGGCGGTGCAGAATCGGTCGAGACGCGGGATGAGAGACGAAGGAAGGACGTGGAGAAGATAGGCGATGAGTATGGCTGAGAACGCAGGGAGGTTCGCCACAATTGTCTGCGGGATGGTTGAGAGGCTGAAATTGCCGAAAATGTCGGTCAGGATTGTGCTGAAACAAGTCCAGTCCGGGCTGCGGAACATCAGCCAGCCGAAAGCCACGGCATTGAAAGTAAAAAAGATACCTGCGGTGCGTCTCCAAAGCGGAAGGTCTTTCCCGAGCGGGACTGCCCCGGGCACAAACTGCATCCAAAGTTTGTGAAGACAAAGCAAGACTCCGTGCCACAGCCCCCACAAAAGGAACATCAGGCCCACTCCGTGCCAAAGTCCGCCGAGAATCATCGTAAGAAGCAGGTTGAGATAGGTCCGGAAAGTGCCGCGACGATTGCCTCCGAGGGGGATGTAGAGATAGTCCCGAAGCCAGGATGAGAGAGAAATGTGCCAGCGACGCCAAAATTCGGTGATTGTGGCACTGTGGTAGGGAAGGTTGAAATTCAGCGGCAGACGGTAGCCGACAAGGAGGGATATTCCCGTTGCGAGGTCCGTGTAACCGGAAAAATCGCAATAAAGCTGAATTGTGAAGGCATAAACTGCCATAAGAGCCGTAAATCCGTCATCACCGAGAGTCCCGACAAATGCCGGGGCTACAAAGAATTGCCCGATAATTTTCGAAAGAATACAGAATTTCAGTGTTCCGAGGACAATCATACGTGTAGCTTGTCCGACATCCTCTTTCGATATGGATATATCTTCTCTTTGCATTTGGGCGATGAAATCGGAATTCCGCACCAATGGTCCGAGAAAAATTTTCGGAAAAAAACTCAGAAGAAACAGATAGTCGGAGAAATGCTTCAATGGGGAGATTTTCCCACGATAGCTGTCGACGACGTATGAAATGGACTGGAAACAGAAAAAGGATATTCCCGCCGGAACCGCAATTTTCGACAAAGATATTCCCCCCTTGCTGAGAGATTCGACAAAGTCCGCAAAGACTCCGTTCGCCTTGAAAAAGACGAGAATGGAAACATTGACGGTGACGCTCAGTGCGACAAGAAGTTTGCGCCGCTTTTGCGAATTTGTCCCCGCCACACCACGGGCCATGAAATAGTCGGAAAGGGCAATCAACAGAAGCAGAATGAGATAGGGGCCGCTCAACTTGTAGTAGAGATAGAGCGAGAAAAGAGTCGTGAACAGATTTCTTGCACGTCGCCGATTATGCAGAGTGGCGGAGATGCCGAGAAAAAACAGCAGAGCCACAATCATAAATGCGCTCGGAAGCTGAAGCGGAGACGATGGGTTATAAATCAGGGAGTTCCAAAGGACGGTGCGCCAGGCAGGATTGATTTCCGGCAGCGTGAAGGCAAACTCAGGCAGAATCGTGATGTAAGAAAGAAGTCCCATATCAACGATTTACTTGTTTTTTGCCCCGACGAGGACCGTCTGCACCGATTTTTGTTTTCAAAGGAGCGAGACCGGATGCGGCGGAGTCTGAAACTGCTGCGCCAAGGATTGAGGAATCCGTCGGAGGGGTTTCAAGGACAGTATCTTTGCGACTCTGAAGGACTTTTTGCCGAATGAGTTCATCCCAAAATCCGGACATTTTGCCTGCAAGAGCCCTGCCTCCTCCAAAGGTGAAGTGGATTTTATCGGATGCCACCCAGCCTTTCTGTGCGAAGGTTTCAAGTCCGCCGAGACTTTCCATAGCCTCAAGACTGTTCCAGAAAAGCACTCCACTATTGTCTGCGGCAGCCTTTTGGTGGCGGGTCAGGGCAGGGGCTGAATTGATGGAAGTGGCGGTTGTGTCTCCGTCGCGGACAACTCCCCTGTCTGTCACTCCCATCACCACAATTTCGCTCTCCGGGAAGCCCAGACGTACACATTCAATCATATTCTCCAGCTGTTTCTGGTATTTGGAGTAGTTGTTTTTGTCGGGCATCATTATATTGAGCCCATATTGGAGAACGACGGCATCATATCCCATCATCCCGGCAAACTGTCTGTTGAGAGAAAGGTTGCTCCGGAACATCGCTCCACCATTGTTGCTCCGCATTGAGAAGTTGTCGATGTGGACTCCGGTGGAGGATTCGAAGGAAGCGCCATAGCAAAGAAGACTCCCTGAGAGAATCTTGAGTTTGAGTCTGTCACTTGTGGTCTTAATGACTATCTGGCGGAGGAAGGGCGAAGCTCCGATGTCGAAAGTATGGCTTTGTCCGCCGCTTAGCGAGACTTCGACTGAGCATCCTTTGTCGCTGAGCAAAAAAATCCGGCATACATCAGTGCTGTCCAGATGTGCGAATCCTGCTCCCCTTTCCCAAATCATCTCGGAGGATTTGCCTCCGCTTGCGAGGTATCCGGAAATGAGAAAACTGTCCTTAATCCCTTCGGGGGCGGTTTTATGTTTCAGCAGGCTGTATTTCTGCCAAGCACTGCCGTGAACTTTTGCTGTGTGACGATAGATTCTGAATGGCAATTCGCAAGGAACGAACCCGACTCCGCGTCCGCCAAATTCGCTCTGGAGCATTTCCCTGAGATCGGATGTGAGGATGTCGCCTTCGATGAAGGAGTCTCCGAGAAAGGCTATGCGGTAGCCGGAAGAAATGTCGGTGCTGTCCGCATCCCACCAAAATGTCTGTTCTTCGTGGCTTTCCACACTTGGGCTCTCTGCCTGGGCATAAAGGTCACCAAAGTCCGGGCTGAATTCTTCGGAGAAGTCGGCATCGTCATATTCCAACAATCCGGACCAAAGGTTTGCCCTCTCAATGCGCAGTTCCCCGACTTTCGCCGGAGCCACGAGTGAAAAAGCTGTCACGACAATGACAACCATCCCCACCAGAACAAATCCTCTGAAATACCTCATACCTAAGCCTCGCCAGTAAATGACTTCCTTAAAGAACATTATCCAACAAAGATATTCTTTTTCTTCCAATCGGCAAAATCCGGTATTCGTCGGAAATATAGATTACATATATTCAAACGTCCACGTGAGAGTGTTCACGCCCTCATCGAGTATGGTTTCCTCCTCGTTCTTGATGGTCACCTCATAGTATTTCTGTCCATCCCACTCATAGGCAAATTCTGTGCTGGCAACAAGGTCATAGTCATACTGAATCTTCCGCACCGGCTGTGTTGTCGTGACAGACTTCACGACACCATCTTTCACAAATTCATAGTCAAGTTTTCCGGTCCACACCCCATATCTATAATAGGTTTCAGTCTCGTGTATCGTAACACCCGGAGTCGTCGTAGGTTCCGGTTGCGGACGCGGCCAGACAAACTCCCAATCTGACGTGTCAACAGAACGCAGTAGCCACTCATTGCCACGGCCGGCAAGACGCAGGAACATCAGCAAGTTCACATAATCATCAGTATTATGATATTTCAAGAATAACAATGGGGTAAGTTCTACATTCATATTATTCTTACCGGAATCAAATGATATGTCATATTCATAACGATATGGAATCCCCCAGTCAGTGCCTGACTCAGCCAATATGCCCTTATCCGACCACTCGTAACTCCATATTTTAGCTTCGCTGTTGATAGTTCTCTCAACCGATGAAAGGAATCCGGCATCATTATATTCAAACGCATAAGACACTTTCGAATTACCGGTCTGTTCAGAAGCACGAACATACCCCTTATCATTCAGAGAGACATCATAATAACATTCAGGGTAACCAATTCTTGATATCCGGATTTTACCTTCAAACCACTCGAACTTAAACGATTTCGACCCATCATATTTCCCGTCCACAAATGTTCTCAGTTCCGCAAGCCTCTTGTCAATTCCATAATTGAACTGCAATTCATACTCATTTTCGGCAAAAGAATTATACTCATATTCTTCAGTCCAATAGTCAACGCCAAGCTTAATCGACGCAACCCGTGCAAGCCCGTCAGGATTGTTGACAACAGGCTCATCTGCTGACGGTGTGTCGCCGCCATAATAGATGTGCCATACTATCTTTTCTTGCTCATTGCCCTTCTTCGTCCGTGTCATTGTCTCAACATTCCCGGAGGCGTTGAAAGTATATGAAATGTCATAATGTTCCTCTCCGGTCGTCACTGACGAGAGCAGATGTTTTGTCTGAAGTCCGGAGATTTCATCGTTCAACATAATCGCAGATTCAATCGGAAAATCCCGAGGCTCAATGAATGAGTTTAGGCAAACACCACAAAAGTTGTTCTCTTTGTCGGAATATGTATAATTGACATCAACCCTGTCACCCGTATAAGTTGTAGTGGTAAAAGAAACTCTGTCGCCATTTTTCCAAACGAAACTGCCCGTGGAGCCAACCCCACCACAAGCCATAGAACAAAGATTATCGTCACCATCAAAAGACAGGACATATTCATAGTCTTTCAAAGGATATTTAGGATAGTCAGCCTTGACTTCGGCACATTTCTCCTTTCACGTCAAAGAAACATTTATCACGTCTCCGCACCCTATGTCGTAGTAGCCGTCCCAATTTTCCACTTGGTCGTAAGGCACAACAGTTATGACTGCCAAAGAAAGTTTCCCACTGCCGTCTCGGGAAAACAGAGTCTCGGCCCACGTCAAAGCCGCTGATTTTTCAAGAATCCGTGAAAGCCGCCCTTCTGAATCATACTCAAATTCCCAAGTATCTGGTCCCCATCCCCAATCCCTGCCATCGGAATAACTTCCGGTGATGCAGGTAATCCTATTCTCCGCAGCGACATACGGATGCTTCGCGTTCCCTACGCCATTTCCTTCATTTTCCGAATCCGAAAATTTGTCACAGCCCACACAACAAACGGCAGCAAGAGCTACCACACATAAAACCGAACTTTTCATAGTCTTATAAAATTTTAGGCAAATATACCCCCCCCCACGAGATTTCCAAATTTATTTTACTGAGAGAGTTCGTTCAGTTTATTTTTTATGTTTCTTAACGCATAATCTTGCAAAGATTTTGGTATTCAAATAAACTTTGTTAAATTCGCAGAGTCGTTGCGGATATTCCGAGAAAATCCGCAATCAGATTGAGGAAATTCAGAACAGTTATGTATCATAGAATATTTGATATAGAGAATCGGCTGGATGAGGGAATGTTCCTGTTTGGCGGCCGTCAGGTGGGTAAATCCACACTTTTGAAAGAGCGTTTTCCCGAGGCTGTCTTCGTTGACCTGCTCAAATCCGATTTGAGAACTCGTTACAAGCAGAATCCGGAGATGTTCAGGGAAAGCCTGCTCCGCTATCCTCCGGGAACTATCGTCATAGTTGACGAGATCCAGAAAGTCCCCGATCTCCTGGACGAAATCCATTGGCTGATGGTAGAGAAAGGCCTTTGGTTTATTATGAGCGGGTCGAGCGCCCGTAAGATCAAGCACAGCGGAGCAAACAACTTGGGCGGTCGTGCTATCCCCGAGACGCTCTATCCGCTTGTCAGTGCCGAGATTCCTGACTTTGACCTTAATCGGGCCGTGCAGAACGGAATGATTCCCCGCCATTATATGGTGAGCAACGCCAGGAACCGTATGCGGGCGTACATAGACCTTTACCTGAAGGAGGAAATCATAGAAGAAGCGCTCGTTCAGAATGTGGATGAATTTGTACGCTTTATGGAAGTTGCGGCTATTATGGACGGCGAGATTCTCAATTACGAGAGTGTCGCCAGCGACTGCGGAGTATCCGCCAATACAGTGAAGGCTTATTATAAGATTCTGGTGGACACACTGCTCGGATTTGAAGTCCCGGCTTACCGGAAGGTCATCAAGAGGAAAATCTACAAGGCCTCACGATTCTATTATTTCGACGTTGGAATAGCCAACTACCTGACTAAGCGGTATTACCTAGCAGAAAAGACCCCGGAGTACGGTCATGCGTTCGAGCATCTTGTTATGCAGGAGATAGTGGCCTACATGGGTTATACAAACAGCGACGAAGAACTGAGCTATTGGCATACTTACGAAAATCTGGAGGTGGATGCCGTTATCGGCGATGCCAGGGTGGCCATCGAGATCAAATCTACTGATAAGGCGGACCATGATGACAAGAAAGGTTTGATGGAATTCGCCAAGGAGCATCCGGACACAAAGCAGATTCTTGTATCCAGAGACCGCATCAGCCGCCGTTCAGGAGATGTAGACTTCTATTATGTGGCAGACTTCTTCAAAGCCCTCTGGGCTGGTGAGATAATCTGATGACCATATGTTCACCCGAAGCGATATAATAACCCTTCGGCAAAATCCGGCACTCGCTGAAAATTACAGTTGGAAATTACCCCAATACGACATCCAAAACCATCATTAGCGCGAAACCGAGTGCGAAACCGATGGTGCCGATGTTGGAGTGCTTGCCACGAGAGTATTCTGGAATCAATTCTTCGACCACGACATAGAGCATTGCTCCTGCGGCAAATGCCAGCATATAAGGCATTATGCCGAGAATTGACGTTGCCAGAAGCAGAACGATGCCTCCCCCAATGGGTTCGACGATTCCACTCAGTGCTCCAATGCAGAAAGATTTCAGACGAGAATTTCCTTCCGCCCGCAGAGGCATTGAGATGATTGCCCCTTCGGGGACATTTTGGATGGCTATGCCCAATGAGAGAGCCAAAGCTCCGGCGATGTTGAAATCTGCCGCCAATGCGCCAGCGATCGCCACACCCACAGCCATTCCCTCGGGGAAATTGTGAATCGTGACTGCCAAAGTCAATTTTGCAGTGCGCGACAGACGGCTTTTGGGTCCTTCGGCCTCCCCGTTTATATGGATATGGGGAGTGATGTAGTCTATCAACAGCAGAAAAGCAAAGCCGGCCAAAAGACCTATGACGGGAGGAATGACAGCCGCACTTCCTTCACCCATTTCAATGGCAGGAATAATCAGCGACCAAACCGATGCCGCCACCATCACGCCTGACGCAAAACCCAACAGTGCCTTTTGTAAAAGCTCAGGCATGTCGCGCTTGATAAAAAACACGAAAGCGGCTCCGAGCGCCGTGCCCAGAAACGGTATCAAAAGTGCTGTCAAAACAGGATTCATCTCTTTCACGAATTTTTAGAAACCTTCAAAAATAACCTGCATCATCTTTTTCATGTTTCTCAGGAAGACAGTTGCCTCTCATCACCTGGCGTAGAAACGGTATTCTGTGGTGCTGTAGTAGCGGTCTCCAGGACGGAGGACAGTGGAAGGGAAGCGGGGCTGGTTGGGGCTGTCGGGAAAGTGGATGGTTTCCAGAAGCATACCGCCGAACTTCTCTATCGGACCATACTTTCCACGGTAGCTTTCATTGAAAGTGCGCCCCGTAAAAGTCAGCAGGGTCGGTTCCGTGGTCCAGGTCTCCACGCCACGGCCAGACTTGCGATCGTAGAGGTCGGCGGCACGACGGAGAGAACCGTTCCAGTCGCGAAGCACCCAACAAGCTGACATTCCATGCATTATGCGCAGATGTTCATTATCCATATCAATGCGGTAGTCGACGCGGTGAGGCTCCCGGAAATCGAATGGAGAGCCATCTACAGGGAGAAGTTTGTCGGGGCAGAAATGGGTGTTGTTCTGCACGCAGGTGTCAGCGTCCACCTGAAGAAGATGCTCCATAACATAGCCACCCTCGTCACCCTTGAGATTGAAGTAGGTGTGGTTAGAGAGGTTCACCACAGTCGGAGAGTCGGTTGTAGCCTCGTATTCGGCCTTCACGACATTATCATCTGTCAACCAATAAGTTACCCAAGCATCCATATTTCCGGGATAGCCTTCTTCGCCGTCAGGACTGAGGCGATGGAAACGAACTCCTGCGCGTCCCTCTTCCTGTACCGGTTCTGACTCCCAGACGAAGCGGTCGAAACCTTGAGGACCTCCGTGACACTGAACCGGCTCACCATCAAAGCTTTCATTGGGAACAAGATTGTAATGAACACCATCAAGGTCAAAAGCAGAATGGTCTATGCGGTTGCCGTAGCGCCCGATTACCGGTCCGATGAAGCGGTCCTTGTGCTCGAAGCTGTCCAGGTCGCCGAATCCGACGACGACATCGCCTATCTTCCCGTCCCGGTCCGGAACCTTTATGCTCACAATGCGTGCACCATAGTCGAGCAGTTGCAGGGACGCGCCACTGCGGTTGACGATGGTGTAGAGCTTTGTCGGTTCACCAGTAGAGAGATTTCCGAAGTCGGAAACAGACACCCCCGCTTTCGGAGAGCAGGAAAGAAGCAGCGGGAAAAGAACCGCTGCGATGAGATTATATGCTTTCATACGTCATCAATTATCGGTCATTGAACATCCCGCCTGTCTGATACAAATTGCGGCGGAGTCTGCAAATTAAGCGCAAATGAATCTTTTTCGCAACAATTATATGCTCAAAATGTACAACAATTCTGTCACTCTTCGGTAGCGATAAGCCGAGCCACAGGCCTACAGATGAAAAACGCGCTCCTCGGAAAAACTGAAGAACGAGTCTCCTGCTATAATTATGTGGTCGAGCAGGGCGATGTTCAAAGAGGCAAGTCCCTTGCGGATGGAAGAGGTGTGCTTAATGTCGGAAGCGCCCGGTTCCGGCGAGCCTGACGGATGGTTGTGGAACAGGATGACGCCCGTAGCCCTTTTTTCGAGGGCGAGCCTCGTCACCACACGGCTGTCTATCGGTGTCGCGTTCAGCCCCCCGGAACCAATCATTTCCTTCCCCAAGGGGCGATTGCGCTGGTTCAAAAAGAGGGCCCAGCATTCCTCGTGGTCAAGGATGCGAAGGTAGGGAGCGAACAGACGAGCTGCCACCTTGGAGTCGGTTACGGAGATGTCCGTGTTGCCGGCCTTCTCAAGGGCGCAGCGTCGTCCCAGTTCAAAGGCAGAGACTATGGAAGCAGCCTTTCCGAACCCTATTCCCGGAACCGCACACATTCTGTCGGCCGACAGTGACGACAATTCACAAAGGCTGTTTCCGGAAACAGCGTAAAGCTCCCGAGCCAATTCCATAGCGTTCCGGCCGCCGGTGCCGGTCCGCAATATCACGGCAAGCAGTTCAACATTGGACAGAGCCGCCACGCCCCTATCGCGCATTTTCTCCCGGGGTCTCTCATCCTCACTCAACTCAAGTATTCGCATATCTATATCAATTTCCTCATCAACTTTTCTTAACACACCCAGGGCAGCACATTATCCAACAAAAAACGCCTCCCCGAAGGGAAGCGCAATTATATAACATATTTTCCGTTCAATCCTCAAACCTAAAAAAAGAAAAACGATATTTTTCTTTTTTTATATGTTTCAGCCGTTTTTTCTTCGCCTTTTACTTACACTAAGCCGGAAAAGCCCATAAACGCCATCGCCATAATGCTGGCAGTGATGAGCGCAATCGGAATGCCCCGGAAAGCCTTAGGCACGTCATTAAGTGAGAGTGTTTCACGTATTCCCGCAAAAAGAATCATTGCAAGACCATAACCAACCGAAGTAGCCAATGCATAGACGAGCGACTCCGCAAGGTTCAACATATGAGCCTCGCCGCCGAAAGTGAACTCCTTGGTGACAACAATCAAGGCAACTCCAAGAACTGCACAGTTGGTGGTAATCAGCGGGAGGAAAATTCCGAGCGCAGAATAAAGCGAAGGGCTCACCTTCTTGAGAACAATCTCAACCATCTGCACGAGAGCCGCAATCACAAGGATGAAAGCAATCGTCTGCAAGAATTCAATGCGAAGCGGAGCGAGCACGTAGGTCTGAAGCAGATAGGTCACAAGTGTCGCGAGAGTAATCACGAAGCAGACCGCACCGGACATTCCCACTGCTGTGGAAAGTTTATTGGAAACTCCGAGGAACGGGCAGATTCCGAGGAACTGCGCAAGCAGGATATTATTTACGAATATCGCTGATATAATGATAATTAAATACTCCATAATACCTTCCTCCCCTATTTTTTAGCAGTGAGTTTTTTGAAAAGCACGATGAGATAGCCAAGCACCATGAAGGCTCCTGGAGCAAGAACGAAGACAAGGATACCATCGCCAGGAATGAATTTCCAACCGAATGCCGAACCGTTTCCGAGAATCTCACGGATGAGTCCAAGAAGCGTGAGGGCAATAGTGAAACCGAGTCCGATTCCGATTCCGTCACAAGCGGACTCAAGCACCGTGTGTTTGTTTGCAAAAGCCTCCGCACGTCCGAGAACGATGCAGTTCACCACGATGAGGGGAATGAACAAGCCAAGAGTCTCATAGATTGCAGGAGTGTAGGCCTGCATAAGAAACTGGAGCAGGGTCACGAACGTCGCGATGATGACGATGTATGATGGTATGCGGACTTTGTCCGGAATGAAGCGGGCAACGGCTGCGATGGCCATATTCGAGAGAATGAGCACGAACATTGTCGCGAGTCCCATACTCATACCGTTGATTGCCGAAGTGGTAGTTGCCAGGGTAGGACACATACCAAGGAGAAGAACAAAAGTCGGATTCTCCTTTACGATACCGTTTACGATATATTTAAGATTACTCATTTTTCAGGCCCTCCATTATTTACTGCAGATGATGCGCCGTCAAAGGCATCAATCACATCTTCCACTCTAACGCCAACTCCACGGACAGCCTCGGAAACTGCGACAGCAAGAGCCACGGTCTCGGTGTAGGCACGGGAGGTGATGGTTGCAGCGGTGATTGCGTCTATGTCGCCACCGTCTTTCTTGACTGAAAGTTTCTTGACTGACGGGTCGAAACCTTTGAACTGGTCTGCGAAGGCAAGCTCGGTACATTTCGCTCCAAGACCCGGAGTCTCGCTGTGTGAGAGAACCTTTGTGTTGTAGATGGTTCCGTCAGGAAGCACTCCGACCATAAGGCTCACCGGACCGCCGAAACCGCCGACAGCCGCCTCGACAGCATAGCCAAGAACATTTGCCGCGCTGTCCGCGACCTCGTAGTAGGAATATGTCTTTCCGTTGAATTCAATACTTTTCTCTTCGGAAAGAGAGGAGAACTCCGGAAGCACTTCTGAGATGGCGCTGCTGAGCTTGTCCGCAGCGGCCTTATCTATTGGTGCCTTGGTGATGGCATAGACTCCTGCCAGAAGCGCAGAGCATACGATGCAGATGAGCGTCAGGCAGATAACCATATTCTTGAATGTAGATTTCATTGCCATAGTCTATTTCCTCCCGTATTTTCTCTGATGGAACGCCCTGTTGATAAGAGGAACCGTCATATTCATAATGAGTATAGCGAAGGAAACTCCTTCCGGATAGGCACCGTAGTAGCGGATGAGCATTGTCAAAAGACCGATGCCTATTCCATAGACCACGCCGCCCCAGTCACTCATCGGAGAAGTCACATAGTCGGTCGCCATAAAGATGGAACCAAGGAGAAGACCACCGGTGAGAAGGTTGAAGACGATGAACTCTCCCACTCCCATAGCCGGCTGCTGAACGAGTCCGAGGACAAGCGCGAAAATCGCCACAGTGCCAAGGATGGAAAGTGTAATCCACGGTTTGATGACCTTGCGGCAGAGAAGATAGACAAAACCCGCGAGAAGTGCAACCGCAGAAAGCTCTCCGGCAGAGCCGCCGCAGGTGTTGATAAGAAGCATCCTCCAGTCGAGTTTGCCGAGTGCAGAGATTCCCTGTTCGTTGAGAACTCCAAGCAAAGTCGGACCGGAAACTGCATCAATGTTGCTGAAAAGCGCTGTCGGGGTGTATGCCCAGTCGGTCATATAGACAGGGAAAGAAAGGAGAAGGAACACACGGGCGGCGATTGCAGGGTTGAAGATGTTCTGTCCGAGTCCTCCGAAAGTCATCTTGACTACACCGATGGCGATGACCGCTCCGATTACCATAACCCACCAAGGGCAGGAAACCGGGACGTTGAGCGCGAGCAGTATGCCCGTAACAACAGCCGAATGGTCAGCAATCGTGCTCGGTTTCTTGAGAAGGAATCTGTTAATCAAATACTCAAGGCCGACACAGGAAACGACGCTGACAACAAGCAGCAGAAGTTCTTTCCAACCGTAGAGAAGGCAGGAGAGAATCACCGCAGGCATCAGCGCATAAATCACGTCCAACATAAGCCTCTTTGTAGAAAGAGGGCTGTGGATGTGGGGTGATGGCGAAACTATCTTGTTCATATTTCTTGAAATTCAAATTATTTCTTTGCGGCGGCTGCGGCTGCGGCACGTCCACGGATAATCTTTATTACATCGCCCTTTGCAAGACGGATGACATCCAAAAGAGGAATGTTAGCCGGGCAGGTGTAAAGGCAGCAACCACACTCAATGCAGTCCTGGACAGCGTTAGCCTCCAACTCGTCCATCATTGCGTGCTTTGCATATTTGTTAAGAAGGAAAGGCTCAAGTCCCATTGGGCAGGCATCTGCGCATTTTCCGCAACGGATGCAGTTGGACTCTGGCTTTCTTTCTGTCTGCTCCTGCGTGAGATAGAGAAGCGAAGACGAACCTTTGACTGTTGCAGCCTCAAGGTTTGAGATCGCCTTACCCATCATCGGGCCTCCGGAAACTATCTTCGCCGCCTGCTCCGGAACGCCTCCCGCATATTCTGCGATGTAGGAAAGCAGCATTCCGATACGGAAAAGGTAGTTGTGCTGATGCTCCTTGCCAAGGCAGTCACCCGTGATGGTCATCGTGTTGGTGATAAGAGGCATATTTTTCTGAACAGCCTCATAAACGGCAAGAGAGGTTGCAACATTCTGAACGACAGCGCCCACGTCTATAGGAAGACCCATAGACTTCACTTCTCGTCCCATTACCGCGGCGATGAGCTGTTTCTCTCCACCCTGCGGATATTTTTTCTTGAGCACCTGAACCTCGATTCCACTGTAATCCGAAGACGATGCGGCAAGAGAAGTCACTGCTTCAGTCATCGCTGCGATGGCCTCAGGCTTGTTTTCCTCGATGCCGATTACGGCAGGACAGCCACCGAGCACTTTTTTCATCAAGGCAGCACCGATGACAATCTCACGGCTGCGTTCAATCATAATCCTGTTGTCGGATGTAAGATATGGTTCGCACTCCGCTCCGTTGAGAATCAGGCAGTCAGCCTTCTTGCCCGGAGGAGGACAGAGTTTTACGTGAGTCGGGAATGTCGCTCCACCAAGACCGACAACACCATTGGACTTGATGCGGTCAATGATGAATGCGTTGTCTTCCGGGAGTTTGGTCACGATGTCTTTCGTGGTGTCGATACCCTCCGCCCAGACTTCTTCGTCCGCAACAGTGATTTCAATATGTGTCATCCAATTGCCGGCAAGGTCTTGGCGCGGTGCGATGGACTTCACGGTTCCGGTCACAGGAGAGTGGACAAAAGCTGAAATGAATCCGCCCGGCTCTGCAATCACCTGTCCGGTCTTTAGCTCGGCACCAACTTCGACTATCGGTTTTGCCGGTGCTCCGAGATGCTGTGCCATTGAGACATAGACAGTCTTCGGAAGAGGAAGAACCTCTATCTTGCAAGATGAAGATATCTTGCTGTCATTTGGGTGTGTTCCACCTATTTTGAATGTCTTCTTCATCATTATTCCTCCTTAACGGTCTTAGTTTCAACAGGCTTTGCAACCTCTTCGGCCACAGGCTTAGCAGCAGCAGGCTTTGCCACAGTCTCAGCAGCAGGCTTAGGCGCCGGTTTCACTGCAGGCTTCGGAAAGTTCACATCATGGATAGCACCTGTAGGGCACTCAAGCACACATTTGCGGCAAAGCTTGCACTTGGAGAAGTCGATATACGCCAGATTGTTTTCGATCGTAATCGCGCCGTGAGGGCAGACCTTCGCACATTTGCCGCAACCGATGCAGGCTGCTTTGCAAGCCTTGCGAGCGACAGCGCCCTTGTCCTTGTTTATGCAGGAAACGAACACCCGCATATTGCGCGGACCCTTTGCACGGAGTTCGATGACATTCTTCGGGCAGGCCTTCACGCATGCTCCGCAGGCGGTGCACTTGTCTTGGTCAACCTCCGGAAGCCCAGTCTCCTGATTCATGTGAATAGCATCGAACTGGCAGGCTGCCACGCAGTCACCGCAGCCAAGACAGCCGTAGGAGCAACCCGTGTCACCGCTGTTGAGCGAAGCCTTCACGCGGCATGATTGCACCCCGTCGTAAGTCGAAGTCTTCGGACGGTTTTCGCATGAACCGTTGCAACGGACAACCGCCACCATAGGAGCTTTCTCCGCCACGGTCATTCCGAGAATGGCAGCGACCTTCTTCATGGTCTCGTTTCCGCCGACAGGACAGTAGTTGTTGTCGAGGTTCTCCGCCCCGACGCAGGATGAGGCAAACGCACGGCAGCCGGCAAATCCGCAGCCTCCGCAGTTCGCGCCCGGCATCACGGCCTCAACTTCGTCGATTCTCGGATCTTCCTCAACCTTGAACTTCTTCGCGACAAGGTAGATCGAGACCGAAAGCAGCAGACCGAGGACGGTGATGACAGCAATAGTCCAGATAATCGTGTTTACCATAATTATATAATTACTAAAATATTTTCCCTCCAAACCGGCAGCGACAAACTCTCCAAACGGCCCGAGAAGAACAAATCAGTCTTTTATGTAAAAGACGAATTCGTTCTTCAGTTTATCCCGCAACAACCAGATAACCAAATAGTAGAGAGCCACACCGCCGATTGCCGCGAGGCCCGTCCACACTTCGTTATCGATAACGGACGACAAAGATAGCACTAAAATCATTAATATTATCAACGGAATGACATAAGATATCCACACTGCCTTCAGCCCCATCGTCTGCTTCAGCGCGAGAGTCACCGTGTCGCCGACTTTTCTCTCGGTGTATGGACTCGTCGGAACCATCACGACCTTGCTTTCCTCCTCCGAAAAACCGCAGAGCCCCTTTGCGTGGCATTGTGAACATGCCGAAGAGCTGATAATCTCGACAGAAGTGAATTCAGGGGTGATTTCAATTATTTTCCCATCGTGGTATATTTCCTTTTTCATATATCTCTGTGTTTCAATATTATCTGCGGCGTTCCTTCACCATCGAAGAGAAAGGGTGCGCCAGGTTGGAATAGGAGTTCATACGTCCGGCGGCCTTGCCGACAAGCAGCGGAGCCTCGAAATAGACCGGGAGACGATTGGCGTCGTCTGAAATATATATAGTCATATCCGTGTCGCTGCGGAAAACCTCTCCGGCAAGTAGACGTGCGCTGAACTTTATCGTGTTTATTCTCCCAAGTCCCTTCACATCAATTGTTTCGCGTCCGTGAAGAATGAAGTGGACGTTATAGATGTCATCGTCTATGGCAAATGTCATGGGATAGCGGGTCTCCGGGGTAACCACATCCATATTCATGTTCCGCGCCAAGAAGAATAGTGCCGGAAGGTCGTAGGTGCAACGATCGAGAGGCAACTCAATGTTGCGCTGCCCGCTTGAGGAAGAATAGACGTCGGCGAGAATAGCCGAGCGTTCCCAGTCATAGATGTAGGTATTCATGGCATCGTACCTGCCCTCATGGGTGTCGCGGGTGAATTTAAGAGGATGCAGTCCGTCGCGGGTGAACCAGGAATCGAACTGCTCGCGGACGCGGAAGACGAGGTCGAAGAGACGTGTCGTACGTCCGGAAACGTCGCAGTGAAATGCAGGGATGCCGTTGAAATCTGTTTCTGACAACCGCACGGTTGCCGTTCCTACGTCGGAGTTTATCACACCCCAGTTGTAATGCAGCACGAAGGACATCGTCTCTCCAGCCTTAAAAGCGAGACTATCCTGCGCCAGACTTCCTACAGGGATGCATCCGGTGCGGGATTTGGTCGTCACACTGTCTTGGGGGTGGACCGCAACGGCTGAGTCCGCAGGCGCAGTAAACTGCTCGGGGACGACGGAAGAAAGGTCGGCTGCGGAAAACAGAAGTGCAGCAAGCATAAGAAATGATATATGAAAAGACGTCCCGCGCATCAGAACCCGGTGTCGATAAATTCGTTTCCGCCCGAAGAAAGACCGCTCTGAGAAGAAAAATCGGCAGGCTGAGGGACATCGCTGTTCATCGCGGACCCGACGCTGTCGGCAAGATTGTAGGTACTGTCGCTCTCATCGACGAAGCGGACCTCCTCGTGGTGGAAGCGCAGAGGAATGTCGCAGATTTCACCATTACGGTGCTTGGCGATAATGAGCTGCGTCGCACCGACATCCTCAGCGGAGGCTGCCATACCCTGATAGTCAAGACGATGAATAAAGAGCACCATATCGGCGTCCTGCTCGATTGAACCGGACTCACGAAGGTCACTCAACTGAGGCCTTCTCCGACTGCCGTCCCTCATCTCCGACTGACGCGAAAGCTGAGAAAGGGCTATGATCGGAATCTGCATCTCCTTGGCCGTTGCCTTGAGGGTACGCGAGATGGCCGCAACTTCCTGCTCACGCATTCCGCGAAGTTCGGCAGGTCCCTGCATCAGCTGAAGGTAGTCGACAATTACCAGTTTCACCCCCTTTTGGTTCACGAGCCGTTTCACCTTTGAACGGAACTCGTTCACCGGTAGAGAAGGGGTGTCATCTATGTAGAGAGGAGCCTTTGCAAGCTCGGCAATCTGGGTTTCGAGCTGCGTCCACTCATATGGTTCCAGACGCACTCCGCCCCTGATCTTCGCCGCATCAATGCGCGACTCCGAAGTCATCAGACGCTTGGCGAGCTGGATTGTAGGCATTTCGAGGGAGAAAATCGCCACCGGTTCGTGGAACTGTACTGCAGCGTTGCGGGCGACATTAAGCACGAAGGCCGTCTTTCCGACAGAAGGACGTGCCGCAAGAATGATGAGGTCGGAAGGTTGCCAACCCTGTGTGACCTTGTCCAAAGACGCGAAGCCGGAAGGTACGCCACTGAGTCCCGGATGCTCCTGGGCACTCTGGAGAGCCTCCATAGCCTCGTTGATGGCGCTGCCGATGAGCTGAGCCTCCTTCTTTACATTGTTCTGAATGGCCTTGAACACTTCGGTCTGGGCCATGTCCATCAGATCCTCGACATTTACCGACTCCTTGTAGGCATTCTGAATCACCTTGTAGGACGCGGTGATGAGTTCCCTCTGGATGTTCTTTTCCTTAAGAACCTTGATGTTGTACTCTATATTCGCGGCAGAGGCAACGCGCATCGAAAGCTGCACAAGCACCGGTGCCCCACCTACAGCATCGAAAGTCTCCTGAAACTTGAGCTTTTGAGAGACGGAAATCACGTCGATGGTGACGTGCTCGTTCACGAGAGCGGACATCGCCTCAAAAATCATCCTGTTCTTCTTGGAATAGAAGCAATCCGGAGTCAGTTCCCCCATAGCCTCGTCCACACAGTTAGGTTCTATCAGCAACGCTCCAAGGACAGCCTCTTCGACATCAAGAGCTTGAGGCGGTTTGTTTCCCATCTCAAGCCCTAAATTGTCAAGATTGATGTCTGAAGCATTGCGTCTGCCAGTTCTCGGTTTCCGCTCTTCAGCCATAATTATGTAAGTTTAATCGTTTAGCGACCTATTCGAAGTCCGGGTTCACAAGGATTCGTCCACAGTACTCGCAGATGATGAGCTTCTTGTTGGAAGCGATGTCGATGAGTTTCTGCGGTGCGATGGTGTTGAAGCAGCCCCCGCATGAGTTCCCATTGTAAACACTGACAACCGCAAGGTGGTTATTGCAGCTCTGACGGATACGTTCATATGCGCTCATTGTCCTCGCGTCAATCTTGGCGGCACAAGCCTCCCTCTTTGCCTGAAGCACAGCCTCGTCCTTTGCCGTGGATTCGACGATTGATGTAAGTTCCTCCTTCTTTGCGACGAGATCATCGTTCCTCACGGCAATCCTCTCCTTGATAACCTCAAGATCAGCTTTCTTGTCAGCGATGCGTTCCTTCGCCTCACCGATGTTCTTCTCGGCAATCTGACGAAGAAGATCCTGATTCTCGATTTCCTTGTTTATGGAGTCGTACTCGCGGCTATTCGATATGTTCTCAAGCTGCGAACGGTACTTGTCAATCTGCATGTCGCATTCCACGATATTGTGTTTGTTCTCAGCGATGCCTCTCGTGTACTCCTCAATCATCCCATTAATATGAGTAGTCTTTGCCTTAAGGTCGGCAATCTCGTTTTCAAGTCTCTCGACTTCCATCGGGAGCTCACCCCTGAGCTGGACTATCTTGTCAATCGCGCAGTCTGTCTGCTGAAGTTCGTAGAGAGCCTTCAACTTCTCCTCAACACTGATGTCGGAATCCGCGAAGTTCTTCTGGATTGACACGAAAGTCTCGTGCTGATCAATCGGAGTCTCGATTTTCTTGGTTTTCTTTGTTGTAGCCATATCGCTTTAGAAATAATATATCGGGTTGGTGTAATCAAGTCGCGTAATGCGAACTGCAAAGGTATGAAAATTTTTCCGAATCAAGGAAAATAAAATATCAACAATATCTATTTCACTCTCATAATGACCCACATCCATAAGAATGAAGCCTTCGGGTGTGAAAAAATGGTGATATGATATGTCGCCGCAAACATAAAGCTGCGCACCAGCCTCGCGAGCCTTCGCGATCAGCGATGAGCCGGAGCCACCACAAGCCGCAACACGGCTTATCATAAGTCCGGGCCATAGTCTCGAAGTTTTCACATAAGGAACACGGAACGCCGACTTTACAATCTCGACGGCCTTCTCCGCCGACACCGGTTCAGGAAAATCCCCGACTATGCCGAGCCCGCACTCCTGCCCATCCGGTCCGCAGACACTCCCGTCCACATCAAGAATCGTCACGTTCTCGAGTCCTATCCTGCGTGCCATGGCCCAGCTTACGCCTCCCACGACCTTGTCGGCATTTGTGTGCGCGGAATAGATTGCTACTCCGCCGCGAATCGCCTTCATCACAGCAAGTCCCACGGCATCGTCAGGAGTGACGCGCCTGAGAGCGCTGAAAATCAGGGGATGATGGGTCACGATGAGATTGGCTCCGCACTCCACCGCCTCGTCCACGAGTTCCGGCGTGCAGTCGAATCCGACGAGTACCCCCGTCACCTCTGCATCCGCGTCCCCAACGGAGAGTCCGCTGTTGTCCCAACTCTCCTGAACATTTTCCGGTGCAAAGGAGCGAATGACGTCAATCACGTCACGCACCAGAACTTTTCCAGATTCATTCATAATTCATACCTATATATAATAATATGAAGTTCTACAGACCCTGCGAAATCTCGGCAAGCTGGTCACGGATCGACATCAGCGACTCCACTACACGACATTTCCTTTCAGCCCCCTTGCGGTCTTCAATCAGACGCTTCGTCACGCCTTCGATGGTCAGACGCTCGGTCTTGAGGAGAAACTGGATGAGACGGAATGTCTCGATATCCTCCGCCTTGTAGATGCGGTTTCCCTTCGCATTGCGAGTGGGATGTATGAACTTCGGAAACGAATCGCTCCAGAATCTCATGGTGGAGGTGTTCTCCCCGAGTTCTCTTGCGACCTCGCCAATTGTGTAGCATATTTTTTCCATATCACCTAATCCATTGACTGTTTGGTATTTGTAGACATCACAACCATATTGAGATACTCCGCCGGTGTGACGGACGCAAAAAAATGGTTCACAGGGTTCATCACAACTGTGTCGCGCAAAACTTCGTAGTGCAGGTGCGGAGCGTATGCGTTGCCGGAGATTCCCACACGTCCTATGACATCGCCGCGTCTGACACGCATTCCCTTGCGGACATTGATTGCGGCAAGGTGGGCATAGCGCGTCCTATAGCCGCCGTTATGGCTGATTTCCACCACATTGCCCTGTCCTTTCATCGAACGCCTCACTTCCGAGACCACACCCCCGGCAGATGCGAGTACCGGAACATCAGCCTCCGAAATTATGTCAAGTCCAGAATGCGGCGCCTCCACTTTGTAATAGGGGTTTATCCTATTGCCTACGGAGGCTCCTATCTGCGCGTAGGACAGTGGGACTATCGGAGCATGCAGTGGCGGCACACCCCCTTTGTCCGAAGATACGGCCGCGAGTGCCCTTTTCATGTCAGACTCTATGCGTTCCGCCCTGGAGAACAGCGTATCTATCTTTATCGAGGTGTATTTCACCATGTGCCTGTCCGGAATCGTGTCGAGCCCGCCAAGAGAGGAAAGCGACGAAGTGAGGTCAAGGTCCGGGGCATCGGTGAGAAAAATCTCGCGATAGATATTGTTGTCCCTCGCGGAAAGCCTCTGAAGTTCGTCCGAGAGCATAGCTGACTTCTCCTGAAGCTTCGGCAGCTGCGAACCATAGGCCCTGTTCTGCTCCTTCAGCGCCGCCTCTTCCTTCGTGTTGAAGAAAAACGAAAAGACAAGATAGAACGCGACGGTCAGCGAAAGGGACAGCAGCGCAAACATGACAAGCTGTCCGCCCAACTTTTTGAGAGTCAGGCGTTCCTTCTTGAAGCTAAGGCTGTCCTTGTCAAAAACGTATCTCTTTTTCATCTTTTCTTTCTATGTGAAGGGTGTATGACGACGCGCTGCGAGGAAGATTCGCTGACCTGGGCCATGGTCGCATATTCCTCCGTGGTCATGTCGAGATCCATATAGTTCATCGGGTTGGTAGGACGTCCCTTGTAGATGACCTCATAATGCAGGTGCGAGCCGGTTGACTTGCCGGAGTTTCCGACGTTTCCGATATTCTCTCCCCTTTTCACCTCCATCCCTTCGGCAACGTTGATGAAACTCAGATGGGCGTAGCGTGTCTTGTAACCGAAACCGTGGTCTATAATTATCTGGTTCCCATATCCTGTGACACTTATGCTCACGGACTCGACTACGCCGTCCCCTGTGGCATAGACCGGATAGCCCGTCTTCGCCGCGAAGTCAAGCCCGTGATGGAATGCCGGACGGTTATATTTCGGGTCAATCCTGCCACCGAAACGGCTTGACAGGTGATATTTCTTCTTGTCCGGATTAATCGGAGGGATGATGGGAACGCTGGATGCCATATTCCCGGCACGCTTGGCAAGACGCCCCACCTCGTCGTAAGACTTCGACTGAATGTAGGCCTTTTTCATCAGTATGTCAGTGCGGACGACGGCGCTGCGGAAGGCCGTGTTATATTCGGAATCATCGAGCCAAAGGTAGCGGTTGGCTCCGGAAAAGCCGGCGTTCCTCACCTCCGGGGCTATCTTTCCCATTCCGAGCACCGTGCGGTAGATGTCGTTGTCCCTCATCTGGAGAGACATAAGACGCTCGTCATATTCCCTGATGGAGGTTCCGAGCACCTCAACCTGAGAGAGCAGGGCGGCGTTCTTCTTCTTGAGAATAGTGGTCTTCGGAAGTTCGAGACCGAGCGCTCCCGTCAGAATCCAGAGATTGAAAAACGCCATAAGGCTGCTCAGGACCAAGAGGAACACTACACGAAAAGCCCTCCTCTTAGTGTAACTTCTGTCCACCTCATAGGAGAGCGTCTCCGAGTTGAAAATGTACTTTTTAAACCCCGACATAGCGCAAATATACTGCTTTTTGTCAAAATTATTGTACTTTTGCAGGTTAAAATCTTCCAAGAGAGACCGAAACACGGCCTGTCTGGGGAAAATTCGGAAAAATAAAGATTCAGAAATATATGATGACATCAAAGGAAATCAGAAAAGCCTATCTTGACTTTTTTGCATCAAAGGGACACACAATCGTGCCTTCCGCACCTATGGTCGTGAAGAACGACCCGACGCTAATGTTCACCAACGCGGGTATGAACCAGTTCAAGGACTGGCTCCTCGGCAACAGCCCTGCGCCGTTTCCACGCGCGACAGACAGCCAGAAGTGCCTGCGAGTGAGCGGAAAGCACAACGACCTTGAGGAGGTCGGACACGACACCTACCACCACACGATGTTCGAGATGCTCGGAAACTGGAGCTTCGGCGACTATTTCAAGAACGAGGCAATCGACTGGGCATGGGAACTTCTCACGGAAGTCTACAAGATTGATACAGACAGGCTTTACGCAACTGTTTTCGAAGGTTCTGTTGAGGACGGAACGTCGCTCGACACCGAGGCTCGTGACCGTTGGCTTTCACACCTTCCTGCAGACCGTGTGCTGCTCGGCAACAAGCACGACAACTTCTGGGAAATGGGTGACACGGGCCCTTGCGGCCCTTGCTCGGAGATTCACGTCGACCTCAGAAGCGACGAGGAGAGAAAGGCAGTTCCTGGCGCCGAGCTCGTGAACAAGGGACACCACCTCGTGATTGAAATCTGGAACCTCGTCTTTATGCAGTATAACCGCAAGGCTGACGGTTCGCTTGAACTGCTTCCACACAGAAATGTGGACACGGGAATGGGCTTTGAACGCCTTTGTATGACACTCCAGGGCAAACAGAGCAACTACGACACGGATGTCTTCACCGGAATGATTCACAAGATTGAGGAACTCTCCGGCAAGGAGTATGGAAAAGACGAGAACGTGGACATCGCAATGAGGGTCATCGCCGACCACATCCGCGCGATTGCATTCTCCATCGCTGACGGACAGCTTCCTTCCAATGTGAAGGCCGGCTATGTCATCCGCAGAATCCTTCGCCGCGCCGTGCGCTACGGCTACACCTTCCTAGGCTTCGGAGAACCGTTCCTCTGCCGTCTCGTGGGCCAGCTCGTGAGCGATATGGGTGAGTTCTATCCGGAAATCGCACTCCAGCAGACTCTCATCGAGAAGGTCATAAGGGAAGAGGAAATGGCGTTCCTTCGCACACTTGACAGGGGTATCAAGTTGATTGACAGCATTATGGAAAAATGCGCCGACACAAAGGTGATCAAGGGAGAGGATGCGTTCACGCTCTATGACACTTTCGGATTCCCGATTGACTTGAGCGAGCTCATAGCCTCCGAGAAAGGATATACCATTGACCTTGAAGGATTTGAGACCGAGTTGAAGAAGCAAAAGGACAGGGCCCGCAACGCCACCGCCAACGAGTTTGGAGATTGGATTGAGTTCCACCATTGCGACAACGTGGAGTTCCTCGGCTACGACTTCACGGAAATTGACGGAGCACGTCTCACCCGCCACAGAACGGTGAAACAGAAGAATAAGGAGATGATTCAGCTTGTCTTCGACCGCACTCCTTTCTACGGAGAAATGGGAGGTCAGGTCGGTGACACGGGATATATCGAAAGTGAGGACGGCGAGAGAATCAAGATTCTCGACACCGTGAAGGAGAACAACCTGACGATTCATATCGCCGAGAAACTGCCTTCTGATTGCAGCGGAAGTTTCCGCTTGGTGGTTGATGCCGCAAGAAGACGCAATATAGAGAACAACCACAGTTGCACCCACCTTCTCCATCAGGCTCTCCGCGAGATTCTCGGAACGCATGTTGAGCAGAAGGGGTCGTTTGTGACTCCGGATTATTTCCGTTTCGATTTCTCGCATTTTGAGAAACTCACCGACGAGCAGATAGACAAGGTTGAAAAGAGAGTCAATGAGTTAATACGCACGAACTTCCCTCTCGTGGAAAAGAGGGACGGCACAATGGACGATGCCAAAGCTATGGGTGCAATGGCACTGTTCGGCGAGAAATACGGTGACCACGTCCGCATCGTGCGCTTCGGTGACTCCGTGGAGCTCTGCGGCGGATGCCACACCTCGGCAACAGGCAACATCGGATTCTTCAAGATTGTCTCAGAGAGCGCAATCGCGGCGGGAATCAGAAGAATCGAGGCAAGGACCGGACTCGCTGCGGAGAACATCGTGGACATGATGGAGAACACCCTGCGCAGCGCGAAGGCCCTGTTCAACAACGCCCCTGACCTTGCACTCGCGATAAAGAAGCTCATCGACGAGAACGACGGCTTCAAGAAGGAAATAGAGAATGTGGCCAAAGAAAAGGCCGCCGCCTTCAAACAGGTGCTTCTCGATGAGGCGAAGGAAATCAACGGCATCAGGACAGTGGTTCTCCGCCAGGCCGACCCGGCAAGACTCAAGAATGCAGCGTTTATGCTCCAGAAAGAGGCCGAGAATCTCGCTGTTGTCGCAGCTTATGAGACAGAGGGCAAGCCTCAACTTCTGGTGATGTATTCTGCCGACCTCGTTGCCAAAGGGCACAACGCCAGCAACGATGTCCGCGCAGCAGCCAAGGCCATCCTCGGAGGAGGCGGCGGCCAACCTGGCCTCGCCACCGCCGGCGGCAAAAATGTCCAAGGCCTCGACGACGCCATTGAGATTTTATTAAGTAACATCAAGTAACTATATAAGGTAAAGGGATTTGAGGAGAGTAGAAGTTATTCGCTCTTTTGCAAATCCCTCCACAAAATGAAGAAACTCGACAAGTTCATACTCAAGTCCTTCGTGATGCCATTCATCGCAATCCTCCTGATTGTGATATTCATCCTCATGATGCAGTTCCTATGGCTCTACATTGACGAGCTGGTGGGCAAGGGCCTGAGTATGAAGGTCATACTTGAGTTCATGATGTGGGGAGCCTGCACCCTGCTGCCGCTCTCGCTTCCGCTCGCGACGCTGCTCTCGTCAATGATGACGCTCGGCAACTTCGCCGAAAGCAACGAGTTGTTGGCGATGAAGGCCGCAGGCATATCCCTCTCCCGCATCCTTCTTCCGATAGGCATAGTTTGCTTCGCGATAAGTGTCAGCGCGTTCTTCATCGCGGACGACCTCATTCCGGTGGCATATAACCAGATTTACACTCTTCGCGACGACATCGGACGGACAAAGGAGGAAATAAAGATTCCGACAGGAACGTTCTATGACGGCATAGAAGGATACATCCTCCGCGTCGAGGACCGCGATGACAAGACCGGAATGATGCACAACGTGATGGTCTACAACCACACGGGGCACAAGGGCAACACCAGCGTGACTGTGGCGGACTCAGCGAGGATGACGATGTCCAAGGACAAGAGCTACCTGATTTTCTCGCTTTACAGCGGCTCGAACTTCGAGGAGAACAACACGAAGAAATACCGCGACACGACCCTCCAGCTCCAGCAGATTGAGTTTTCCCGCCAACAGATAATCATTCCTCTGGAGAACTATGCGTTCCACAAGTCGGATTCCGCAAGGTATAGCGACCAGGTCAAGTCAATGAGTCTCAAGGAATTGAATCACGGCAAGGATTCAATAGGCGGAATCAACGAAGCATCAAGGGCAGAAAACGTGAGGGCTGTCAACGGCTACCGTTCCGGACTGAGATACTACAACCAGCTCGACTCCGCAACAAGGGCAAACATCAGCTCACCGCTACGTGTGGAGAACATCGGACAATTCGAGAGCATCGACGCCGAAATCAAAGCCGTAGAAAACGCGATTCAGAAAGCGGAAGACCTTCAGAGCACCCTTTCAATGTATGCGAGCGATACAGGCTACCACACGAGGATTTTGAGAAATATAGACATTGAGATTCTGAGCAAATTCGCCCTCTCGTTGGCCTGCTTCATATTCTTCCTCATCGGGGCACCGCTTGGTGCACTCATCCGCAAGGGAGGTCTCGGCACGCCGGCCATCATCTCTGTACTCTTCTTCGTCGCCTATTGGGTCATCGACATTTCCGGCAAGAAACTCGCCCGCGACGGCGCCATATCCCCGGAACTCGGAGTTTTCATTTCGAGTTACATCCTCTTCCCGACAGGAGCGTTCCTCACATGGAAGGCGGTGAACGACTCGACGCTTTTCAACATCGACAACATTAAGGGTAAATTCAGAAAAATAAAGGCAAAGTTTATGGGAATATTCAAAAAGACGAGAATCGTATATATGGGTACACCGGAGTTCTCGGTGGCTCCGCTCGATAGACTGATAAAGAAGGGATATGACGTCGTGGGAGTCGTGACCGTGGCGGACAAGCCGTCGGGGCGCGGACTGAAAGTGAACGAGAGTGCGGTGAAGCAATATGCAGTGGCTCACGGGATTCCTGTCCTTCAGCCGGTTTCACTCAAAGACGAAACTTTCCTTGAGGCCTTGAAAGCTTGGAAACCTGACCTTTTCGTTGTGGTGGCGTTCAGACTGCTGCCGGAGTGCGTCTGGAGCATTCCAAAACTCGGAACATTCAACCTCCACGCAGCTCTCCTTCCTCAGTATAGAGGTGCAGCTCCTATTAACTGGGCTGTTATCAACGGCGAGAATATGACCGGAGTCACAACATTTATGATTGACGCAGGAATGGATACGGGTAAGATTATGTATCGCGAACAGTGCCCGATTCTTCCTGGCGACACAGCCGGAGACGTTCATGACAAACTGATGGAACTCGGTGCGGAACTCGTGGAACAGACCGTGGAATCAATCATTGAAGGCAGCGTTGAATTCCGCGTTCAGCGCAGCTTCATCCAGGGAGCGGAGGTGCTCAAGCCTGCTCCTAAGATTACCAAGGAGATGTGCAGGATTGACTGGAACCACAGCACGACGGAAATCTACAACTTAGTCCGCGGACTCAGCCCATATCCTACAGCCTACACGGAGATTCAGAAAGAGGGCGAAGCTCCAGTCACATTGAAAGTCTTTTTCGGAGAAAAACTCAAAGGGGAGAAGTTCAGTGCAGTATGCCCTTCCGGCAAAGCTGTCCCCGGCCAAATCCTCAGCGACGGAAAGTCATACTTTGCCATTGCCACCACTGACGGAGCACTTTCTCTGACCGACCTCCAGATAGCAGGAAAAAAGAGAATGGATGCGAAGACCTTCCTTATGGGATTCAGAGACATCGACAAGCACAAGATTGTCCTCGGATAGGACCACAGCACAGTATGGACGAAGTCAGAAATATCGCAATCATCGCGGACGGGGAATTTCCACAGAGCGAATATCCCCGCTATCTCATTTCATCCGCAGATGCCGTGGTCTGCTGCGACGGGGCTTTGGTGAAATATCTCAACTTCAGCGGGGGGAAACATCCTGCTGCCGTTGCCGGGGACATGGACACATTATCGGAGGATTTAAAAGCGGAGTTTGCGGATATAATCGTCAAATACGATGAACAGGATTACGACGACCTCGCAAAAGCAATGAGATATTCCCTTGGAGAGTATCCCTCTCTCGAAAGAATCAGTATTTTCGGGGCATCGGGAGGTCAGGAGGATTTCACTATAGGAAACTACGGGCTTCTGATGGAGTTCTCACACAATCATCCCGACATCACATTCGAGATGATTTCCGACCACACGAGCGCATTTGCACTGAACGACAGCGACACATTCGACTGCGGAACAGGGCGCACCGTTTCGGTCTTTTCCCCCGACCCAACGCTGAGAATTGCCTCCAAAGGGCTTGAATGGCCACTTGATGAGGTATGCTTCGACAACTGGTGGAAAGGAATACGCAATAGGGCCACAGAGGACAGGATTGCGCTGAAGTTCAACCACCCCGCTCCGGTTCTCATAATCCTCAACTGACGTCATACACACGGAAAACTCGACAAAGATCAACACAACTTAATAATCAGACAATTATGGAAAAGAACGTATATTTTCCAAAAGTTCAGGACATCGAGAAGGCCTCTGAGAGACTGAAGGAGATTCTCGCACCCACACCTCTCCAGCTGAACGCACATTTCTCAAACAAGTACGGCTGTGACGTCTACCTCAAGAGGGAGGACCTGCAGATGGTGCGATCATACAAGATTCGCGGGGCGTACAACAAGATCCGCTCGATTCAGCCGGAAGTGCTCAAATACGGCATCGTCTGCGCATCGGCAGGCAACCACGCCCAGGGTGTGGCATTTTCATGCAACAAACTGAAAATCATGGGCTCAATCTACATGCCTGTGACAACTCCACGGCAGAAAATCGAGGCTGTGAGCATGTTCGGAAAGGATTATGTGGACATAGTGCTGACAGGGGACACTTTCGATGAGGCGAACGAGGCTGCGATAAAGTATGCACAGCGCAGCGGGAAGACATTCATTCCCCCGTTCGATGACGAGAAAATCATCGAGGGGCAGGGAACAATAGGATATGAGATTACGCAGCAAGTGGACGATCCGCTCGACTACATCTTCATCCCAATCGGAGGGGGCGGGCTCGCATCTGGAGTAGGTGCCTACCTGCGTCAGAAGTGGCCGAATTGCAAGATTATCGGAGTTGAACCGGCAGGAGCGGCAAGCATGAAAGCATCTCTTGAGGCAGGGCACGTCGTTGACCTCGAACACATAAACAAGTTTGTGGACGGTGCTGCAGTGAAGAAGCCGGGTAAGTTGACCTACGGGGTATGCAAGGAAGTTCTGGACGATATCATCCCTGTTCCGGAAGGAGCTGTCTGCTCGACGATTATCGAGATGTACAACAAGAACGCGACGGTCGTGGAGCCTGCCGGAGCACTTTCTGTGGCAGCCCTGAGGTTCTGTCCGGACATGATTAAGGGAAAGAAAGTCGCCTGCATCATCTCCGGAAGCAACAACGACATCACCCGTATGGAGGAAATACGCGAGCAAAGCCTTGTCTACGAGGGTCTCAAGCACTACTTCATAGTGAATTTTCCACAGAAGGCAGGAGCGCTGCTCACCTTCATTCGCGACATCATAGGTCCGTCCGACAACCTCGTCTACATCCAGTACATCAAAAAGACCAACAAGGAAGAGGGACCGGCGCTTATCGGAATTGAGGTTGCAGCAAAGGAGGACTATGACGCACTCATCCGCCGTATGGAAGCCCACGAAGTTTCATACGAATACATCAACCAGAACAACAAATTATTTGAGATGTTGATATGATACGGAACATTGCTCTTGTGGCGCATGACGCCAGAAAGGTCGAACTTATCGACTGGGTGAAGTTTAACGCGGGCTCGCTGAAAGAGTGTCAGCTTTTCTGCACTGGGACAACCGGAAGGCTTGTGCGGGAGGCCCTGGAGGAGGAACTCGGGAAGGAATGTCCGGAGATTACCTGCCTGCTCTCGGGACCGCTGGGAGGAGACGCCCAAATAGGGTCGATGATCGCAGAAGGACGGGTGGATATGCTCGTGTTCTTCTGCGACAACCTGATAATGCAGGGACACCAGAACGATGTCATGGGACTCGTGAGACTCGCCTCTCTCTATAACATCCCATTCGCCACGAACCGCAGCACGGCTGACTTCATCATCTCCTCAACTCTCTTCAAGTCGGAGACCTATCACCCAATCATCCCAGCCTGCATCGAAAACTACAAGAACCGCAAACTTCAATAGTTCACAAGTAAACTATTACGAATAACTGAGACGTGAAAATTGCAGAAGTGGTGCGGATGCAAGGCAAAATTGGGATTTTACCCGCAGCAACCTCTCGGTTGTGAGGACTAAAATCCCAATTTCAACGAAGCAGACGTGCCGCTTCTGCAATTTCCACCCTAAGCGACGCGGCCGCCGTAAGAACGATCCTCAGTATTCACACGAATCTTCTCGCCCTGGTTGATGAACAGAGGAACCATAATCATCGCTCCCGTCTCGAGAGTACACTCTTTGAGAGCAGAAGTGGAAGCGGTGTCGCCCTTTACTGCCGGCTCGGTGTAGGTCACCTCAAGCTCAACATAGGTCGGGAGCTCGCAGGTGAGGCAGCGCTCGTCGTTGTCCTCAGCGAGGAACATCATCTCGACGTGCTGTCCTTCCTTCATCAAGTCAGAGTTCTCCACCTGATCAGTGTCGAGGTGAATCTGTTCGTAGGTTTCCTCATGCATGAAGTTGAATCCGTCCTCGTCCTTGTAGAGGAACTGGTATGGGCGGCGCTCCACGTTGATGGTGTCGATCTTCACACCGGCTGTGAATGTATTCTCAAGGATACGGCCGTTCTCGAGGTTACGGAGCTTTGCCTTTACGAATGCAGGTCCCTTGCCCGGCTTCACGTGCTGGAACCATACGATAGAACAAGGCTTTCCGTTATACATCAGATAAAGTCCGTTCTTGAAATCTGCTGTTGTTGCCATATGATTTTTATTTTAAGAAATATCAAAGTTTATCGCTGTTTTTCGCCGTGCAAAGGTAGCATTTTATTGTCTTTCTGCAAAATATCCTTTATCCGTGCGGCAGTCTCCTCAAGCAGCCACTTCGGGGTAGAGGCAGCGCCGCATACGCCGATCCTGTCATCCTCACGGAACCATTCTCCGTTCAGTTCGTCGACAGAGCTCACATTGTAGGTCCTGATGTTCACAGACTTGCAGAACTCACAGAGCACCTTGCCGTTGGAACTGGATTTTCCGCAGACAAAGACAATGACGTCGTGGCTGCGCGCAAATGCCGAAAGCTTCGCATGGCGCGTGGCAACCTGACGGCAGATGGTGTTGTGGACCTTAAGTCTGAGACGCAAACCTCGAACTTTAGCGAGGCGTGCGCAGACCTTGTCATATTCACCGGGGCTCTTGGTGGTCTGACTGAAAATCTCCGTTGGAGTGCTCTGTCGTATGCGTCCGTCGGCGATTGCCTCTTCAAGCATCATCAGATTTTCGACCACAATGGCCGTTCCTTCAGTCTGTCCTACCAGTCCGAGCACCTCCGCGTGTCCGACTTTACCGAAAATAACAATCTGTCCCTTCCCGGCCTTCTTCTGCTGCAGATAGGCCGTGCGTATCCTCTTCTGAAGCTGAAGCACCACCGGACATGTGCAGTCCACGACTTTAAACCCTAGAGCCTCCGCACGGGCATAAGTGGCAGGTGGTTCGCCGTGAGCCCGGATAATCAGGTCTGCATTCTCCACCGACTGCATCTCATCCAGATCCTCCCTGTCTATTGTCACCAAGCCCGCTGTCTCAAGTCCCGAAAGCACCGCTTCATTGTGGACAAGCGCACCGAGAGAAAAGATTTTACGGTTCTTTTCATGTTCGAGCTTCTCCTCGGCTATATTCACCGCACGAATGACTCCGGCACAGAATCCGGAATTTTTGTCAACGTCCACTGTCACTTCCCTACTCATAATCCGGTCACTCCAAATTTTTCACGAAGAATATTTTTCACCCACTCCATTTGCCCCTCAAGAGTCATCTCCGAATTGTCAAGTTCAATGGCATCAGCTGCCTTTGATAGCGGAGAAACAGCCCGATGAGAGTCGATATAGTCCCGTTCCTTAAGGTTCGCAAGAACATCAGAAAGGTTCACCTTCTCGCCCTTGGCCTCCATTTCAGCCGCACGCCTCTTCGCGCGGACAAGCGGATCTGCGGTCATAAAAATCTTCAGTTCCGCATGTGGAAACACAGTAGTTCCGATGTCGCGTCCGTCCATCACGACACGTCCGCCCCGTCCTAATTCGCGGAGTTTCGCGTTCACATAGTCACGCACCTCCGGCACCGCCGAGATCGGACTGACTTTTCCGGAAACTTTCAGGCTACGGATTTCCTTTTCGACGCAACGGTTTCCGATGTATGTCCGTATCCCGTCCTCAGTATTCTCAAGACGCACGTCAAGCGTACTCAACGCCTCCGCGAGCGCCGGCAAATCAATTTTGTTGTCGTCGGAAATGAGTCCGTTCTCCATAGCATACAGCGTCACGGCGCGATACAATGCTCCCGAGTCCAGATAGAGGAACGAGAACTCGGACGCGATGAGCTTCGCGAATGAACTCTTCCCCGTCGAGGAATACCCGTCGATGGCGATTGTAATGTCTGGTATATCGTATTTTTTCATATCAAACAGATGCCCTGCCGGATTTCGGATCCGGAAAGGATATTTTAATCGGCAAAATTAAGCATCTGATTGATTTATTCAAAACAAAATTTCCGATATTTGTATCCGTTTTGGGAATACGGCATTGTTTTTTCAATATCCAAGAGGATGTTTGGATTTTTTGTCCAGTCATTTTGGATTCTTTTGAATTTTGTAAGCATTAAAGAATAAGTTGAACTAAATTTGCATCAGATTTATGAGGATAGATTTATTTTGGAAGAAGGAGTGTACTGGAGGTACACGACTGATGAGAAAATAAATATAGACCATAAAGATATACAAATTGTTCAAGTTATTTTTTAATGATTACTTTGTCATAAAATATATGGTGATATGAAAATATTGGTTATCGACGATGAACGGTCAATCAGAAATCTGATGCAGGAAATACTTGAGGACGAAGGACACTCCGTCGATGTCGCGGAAGACGGCGCAAAGGGGGTGGAAATGGCAGACAAGGAGAAGTACGATGTTATTTTCTGCGACATCAAGATGCCGAACCTTCCAGGAGAGGAAGTTCTCGACACACTGCACGAAAAAGGCATAGAGACACCTGTAATCATGATTTCCGGACATGGGGATATCGACACGGCGGTAAGTTGCATCAAGAAGGGCGCGTTCGACTTCCTCTCGAAGCCATTGGATCTCAACCGGATACTAATCACCATTAAGAACGCCACGGAACGCAGCAACCTCATCCAGGAGACCAAGGTGCTGAAGAAAAAGGTCTACGGCCAGGAGATGATAGGCGAGTCGGAGGCGATAATGAAGGTCAAGGATATGATCGAGAAGGTGGCGCCGACCGACGCGAGGGTGCTCATCCAAGGCGGCAACGGAACGGGAAAGGAGCTCGTGGCGCGGTCGCTGCATCAGAAGAGTCTGCGCTCGCAGATGCCGTACATTGAGGTGAACTGCGCGGCGATTCCTTCGGAGCTCATCGAAAGTGAGCTTTTCGGACATGAGAAAGGTTCGTTCACCTCGGCGATCAAACAGCACAAGGGCAAGTTCGAACAGGCCGACGGAGGAACACTCTTCCTCGATGAAATCGGTGACATGTCTCTCTCGGCACAGGCCAAGGTGCTCCGCGTGCTTCAAGAAAAGAAGCTGTCAAGGGTCGGTTCGGACAAGGACATTATGGTGGATGTGCGCGTGATTGCCGCGACTAACAAGAACCTGCGCGAGGAGATTGCCAAGGGGACGTTCCGCGAGGACCTCTACCACCGTCTCAGCGTGATTGTCATCACCGTCCCGGCACTTGACGAGCGCAAGAGTGACATCCCTATGCTTGTGGACTATTTCATAACTCAGATTTGCGCCGAAAGCGGCAAGAGCACCCGTCCGATTGAGCCGGAGGCGATGCAGCTTCTGGTGAACCGCAGCTGGACCGGCAACATCCGCGAACTTCGCAACGTCGTGGAAAGGCTGCTGATTCTTTCAGGTCCGACCATCACAGCGGATGATGTGCGCGCTTACGCACTACTGTGATATATGGTCCATAAATTTATGAACTTTTAAGAATACACGAATTTTAAAGTCCTTGACGTCGGTCTATAAAACTGCTATGTGAGTTCGATTTCACTTAAGGCATCCGCCCGGAACTAGTGCTTCGGGTGAATGTCGAGTTTTACGGGGTGAATCATGTTCTCTGGCTTGAGGATGGTGTCGAGGTCCTCCTTGGAGAGGATATCGTGCTCAAGTACGAGGTCATAGACTCCCTTGCCTGTGGTGAGGGCCTCCATGGCTATTTTTGTGGAGTTTTTGTAGCCGATGACAGGATTGAGGGCAGTGACGATGCCGATGCTGTTTTTCACGTTGGCGAGGCAGCGCTCTCGGTTGGCGGTAATGCCGTCAATGCAGAGCGTGCGGAGGGTGTCGAATCCGTTCATCAGAAGGTCGGCGGACTCGAAACAGCACTGGGCCATCACAGGTTCCATGGCGTTAAGCTCCATCTGGGCGGCGTCGCCGGCAAGAGCCACGCAGACATCGTTGCCCATCACCTTGTAGGCCGTCTGGGTCATCACCTCAGGGATTACCGGATTCACCTTACCCGGCATGATTGAGGAGCCCGGCTGCATTGCTGGCAGGTTGATTTCGCCGAGGCCGCAGCGAGGACCGGACGCTATGATGCGGAGGTCGTTGCAAATCTTGTTAACCTTTATGCAGACGCGGCGCATCGCAGCGGAGAAGCCTACCATTCCGGACGTGTCGGAAGTGGCACCGACAAGGTCTTCCGCCAGTTTCACCGGCCATCCGGTGATTTCGCCGAGAGCAGCGACGCATTTTTCCGCATAGCCAGGCTCAGCGGCGATTCCGGTTCCGATTGCGGTCGCGCCCATATTCACCGTAAGGAAGTCGTCAGCGGCGAAATTGAGGTTGCGGACCTCGTCCTCAAGTATTGAGGCGAAGCCGTGGAAGGTCTGTCCGAGCGTCATCGGCACAGCGTCCTCCAGTTGAGTACGTCCCATCTTCAACACGTCGGCGAACTCCTCTCCCTTTTTCTTAAGAGAGGCGATGAGCAGCTGAAGATGCTCAACGAGTTTCTTGTTTGTGGCGTACAGACCAAGGTGAATCGCGGTCGGATAAGCGTCGTTTGTTGACTGCGAGCGGTTCACGTGATCGTTAGGAGAGCAGAACTGATATTCGCCCCTACGGTGTCCCATGAGTTCGAGAGCGCGGTTGGCGATGACCTCGTTGGCATTCATGTTGGTCGTCGTGCCCGCACCGCCTTGAATCATGTCGACCGGGAAATCCTCGTGATGCTTCCCGTCAAGTATTTCGCGGCAGGCCGTGATGATCGCGTTCGCCTGTTCATCGGTGAGAAGCCCGAGCTGATGATTGGCCATTGCAGCACCCATCTTTGTGATGGCCAGCCCGTTGATGAATAGAGGATAGGCAGAAAGCTTGAAGTTGCTTATACGGAAATTCTCGATTCCCCTAAGTGTTTGCACTCCATAAAGTTTGTCATCAGGTATTTCCCTACTTCCGATGAGGTCGCTTTCAACACGTGTCCTGTTCTGTTCCATATCTTTCGATTTTTGTAATATTATGGCACAAATGTACAAAATATTGCAACACAAAGTGCCTTTAGGATAAATTTTGTAAGGGAAATGTGCACGAAAGTGCATTAAGCGCGAAAAAAAAACAGGCGTCACAAATCAGAAAAATTGTGACGCCTGTTTTGTGGAGATAGACGGATTCGAACCGACGACCCTCTGCTTGCAAAGCAGATGCTCTAGCCAACTGAGCTATACCCCCTTGGATTTGTTTTGAGCGTCTGCCGCGTTGGACTTCGATAATTCAAATCCTCACAACCGGAAGGTTGCTGCGG
>ENA-UOIY01000838-UOIY01000838.1-human-gut-metagenome-genome-assembly--contig:-P114-NODE-838-length-42545-cov-117.468769_pt1 | contig 42545 bp, 40 predicted proteins | sample MGYA00242335_ERZ723882 | MGnify/ENA metagenome assembly ERZ723882
CAATATGCTGGTGCTCGTTGGCTCCATTAAAATGTCCGACCGGATCATCCGGGAACTGATGGGACTTGGATAAGAAACCTCCATCCGTAGTTGGATGGAGGTTTCTGCATCTTATGATTTATTTATTATGCGCCGTGCCGAAATTCAGCGTTGTTTTTTGTCAGCAGGTACAGACAATACTGGTTCATGCTGATACCCTCGCGTTTGGAGTTTTCCGCAAGTGCGCGGTGCAGCGACTTCGGAAGCCGCAGCTTGAACTGACCGGAATACTCGTCATCAGACGTAGGCTCCGGAATTTCATAGCCATCTTCCAGTGCGGCGGCCAGCCATTCGCGTTTGCAGTCCAGCGCGTTTTTCAGCGCCGCTTCCGCCGTCTCGCCGCTGGTCAGGCAGCCGCGCAGCTCCGGATACGAGGCTACAAAACCGCCTTCGTCCGTGTCCGGAACAAGCTCCAGACGATACGGAAGATTCATATAATACTCAATCGTCTTCACGATTTGACACCTCGCTTTCTACAACTTCTTTTACCATCATAACGTAGACTTTCTTGATCGGTTCGTGCATAGGGATCGTAATTGGCGCGCAGCCGGGTTTGCGAAACGTGCAATGGCTGCTGCCGCCGTTTGGCTGACGCATTTCATAGCCGTAGCTTTCCAGCACCTTGCGCAGCTCGTCAAAACGAAGATCGCGCGATAATCCGCAGATCCTTGCCAATAGTTTATCCCATTTTGACACGGAACATCACCTCTGTCTCTCTGTACAGTCTTATTATAGCATGGTGTCATATATGGCGTCAAATGATTTTTGCATAGGTTTTATACTACCTGCCTGCAATTTTCCGCACCAGCGACACGCCCCACGAAATCAGTCCCAGGACAATGAGTGCATACCAGATTCCATTCGCCAGCGCGTAGTGGCTGTAATACCAGCCGGAAAACAGCGTCGGCACGAGCAGCGCATACAAAAGCGGCAGACCGAGGTGCAGCAGCGACGCGGCGTGAAACAGTAAAGACAGGAGCAAACAGCCAGCCCCAAATACGATCATCAACATGGCACAGCCTCCTTTAGAAAGTTTGTGCCATGTTAGCTTGGAACAAAGAAAAAATCAAGCCCCATTCCAGAAAAAACTGAAAAACAGGAGGGATTCATCATCGAAGTGAAAATCAACAAAGAGATCCAGCGGTATCAGGAAAGCATTCTGTTTGGCTTATCTCTGCGGCAGATGGTGTTTGCGCTGCTCGCCATCGGCGTGGCGGTTGGCGCATATTTTGGCTTGAAGCCGCTTATCGGCGCAGCGGAGGTCGGTTGGGTGTGTATGCTGGCAGCGTTCCCGTTTGCCATGTGCGGCTTTTTTACCTACAACGGCATGCCTGCGGAACGTTTCCTGCTGGCGGTCATCCGGTCGGAGATCCTCTGCCCGCGCACACTTTCGTATCATCCACAGAATCTATATGCGGAATTGCTGCTGGATTCCAATTCCATGCGGGAGGTGCTGACACTTGATTAAAACCCTCAACAACACCATCAAGCAGGATCGGACGGCTTATAAAATCCCGCGCAGCGTGCAGGACATCATTCCCATCCAGCGAATCTTCGCGGATGGGATTTTTCAGTTCGGTACGAAATACTCTCGGACGCTGCGCTTTTCGGACATCAACTATGCCATCGCGTCCAAAGAGGATAAAACGGCGATGTTCCTCGGTTACAGCGAGCTGCTGAATGCTTTGGACAGCGGCTCGACCACCAAGCTCACGATCTGCAACAAGCAGGTCAATCGACAGGCGTTTGAAGATACCGTTCTGCTCCCGCAGCGCGGAGACATCCTCGACGGTTTTGTGGACGAGTTCAACGGGATGCTGGAAAACAAGATCTCCGGCAGCTCTGCCAGCGTGGAACAGGAGCGGTTTATCACGGTTTCCGTTCACAAAAAGAATGTAGACGAAGCGCGTACATTCTTCTCCCGTGTAACAGGCGAAGTGTCCTCCAAGCTCTCGCGGCTCAACTCGTCTTCCAACGAGCTGGATGCAGCCGAACGGCTGGATGTGCTGCGCGGCTTCTTTAGACCAGAAGAAGCGGCACTGCCGTTCGACCTGCAATCTGCCATGAAGCGCGGGCATAACCTCAAGGATACGATCTGCCCGGACAGTCTGGAATTTCATCGAGACTATTTCAAGATGGGCAATCAGTACGGTCGCGTCCTGTTCCTCAAGGACTACGCCAGCTACATCAAAGACAGCATGATTCTGGAGCTGACCGACCTCAACCGGCGCATGATGCTCTCCATTGACATGATCCCCGTGCCAACTGACGAGGCCGTGCGCGAGGTGGAAAATAAGCTACTTGGCGTGGAGACGAACGTCACCAACTGGCAGCAGCGGCAGAACAGCAACCAGAACTTCTCTGCTGTTGTGCCGTATGACTTGGAGCAGCAGCGCAAGGAAACCCGCGAGATGCTGGATGATCTCACGACCCGCGATCAGCGGATGCTGTTTGCCGTGGTCACGCTCGTGCATCTGGCAGACAGCAAAGAGGAACTGGACAGCGACACCGAAACGCTCCAATCCATTGCGCGCAAGCACCTGTGCCAACTTGCAAAGCTGAGCTTTCAGCAGCAGGACGGGTTAATTACCGCGCTGCCGCTCGGCCTGCGGCGCATCGATGCACTGCGGACGCTGACCACAGAAGCCCTCGCCGTGCTCATGCCGTTCAAGGCACAGGAGATCCGCCACCGGCACGGCATCTACTACGGGCAGAACGCGATCTCCAAAAATCTCATTCTGGCAGACCGAAAAGAGCTGCTCAACGGCAATGGCTTCATTCTCGGTGTCTCCGGCTCCGGCAAATCCTTTGCGGCCAAGCGCGAGATCACGGAAGTTGCACTGTCCACGAATGACGACATTATTATCATCGACCCCGAAGCGGAATACCGCCCGCTGGTCGAAGGCTTGGGCGGCGAGGTCATTGAAATCTCCGCGACGTCACCCAATCATATCAACGCTCTTGATATGGAATCCGGCTACAACGACGGCGACAATCCAGTTGTGCTGAAATCCGAATTCTTATTGTCCCTCTGCGAGCAGCTCGTGGGCGCGGGCAAGCTGTCTGCCAAGGAAAAATCCATCATTGACAGGTGTACTGCCCAGGTCTACCGCGAGTTCATCCGAAACGGCTATCTCGGCGTTGTGCCGACATTACAAGACTTCCATGCCGCACTCCTGGAGCAGCCGGAACCGGAATCGCGGGACGTTGCGCTGGCACTGGAGCTGTTCACAGAGGGCAGTCTCAACACCTTCGCCAAGTACACGAATGTGGACACGAATTCCCGCATTCTTTGCTATGACATCCGTGACCTCGGCAAGCAGCTCCTGCCGGTCGGCATGCTGGTTGTGCTGGACAGCGTGTTTAATCGCATCATCCGCAACCGCAAGCTTGGCAAGAATACATGGCTTTATATTGATGAAATCTATTTGCTGTTCCAGCACGAGTACAGCGCCAATTTCCTGTTCACCCTCTGGAAACGAATGCGCAAATACGGGGCCTGCGGCACGGGGCTGACGCAGAACGTTGACGATCTGCTGCAATCCCATACTGCCCGAACGATGCTGGCGAACAGCGAGTTTTTGCTCATGCTCAATCAGGCGAGTACGGACCGAATCGAGCTGGCGAGGCTGCTCAATATTTCGGACAACCAGCTTTCCTACATTTCGGGCGTAGATTTTGGGCATGGACTTCTCAAGTGCGGCAGCACCATCGTGCCATTTGTGGATCATTTTCCGAAAAAGGGCAGGCTGTACCAGCTTATGACGACGAAGATGTCTGAACGGGTGGAGCAGGCGTCGTAATGCGGGAGGTCAAAGAAAAATCACCGCTGAAAGCGAGAGCCGTCGAAACCCTCAAATCCGCGCCGCAGGCAGCGTTCCGCCGCGGCACAGATGCTTCCTTTCAGCAGCTCCGGCAGGAGCTGCGCGACGCAGCACAGGATGGGCAGCCGGAGGATCGCTACGAGAGCGGCAAGATCACGGATACCGCCGACCATGCCGTGCAGGAAGTCCACCATCTGGCAGAAAAGGCAGCCCACAGGCTGCCGAAAACAAAATCCGAACCGCAGCGGGAAGCCAGGACAGAATCTGTTCCCCAACACGAACGTCCGCAGCCCCAGCATTCTACTACGGCAGCGAGGGAATATCCACCGCAAAGCCAACCACAGGGAAATCAGTCTGTTCGTGAATCGGCTTCTCCGGCAAGCGACAAGCAGCCCAAAATGCGAGAGCATACATCGACCGCTGATGCATCTGTGCAGCAGTCCCGGCATCCAGCTTCGCAAATTCATGAAAAGTCGCAGGTCGTTTCCCGTTCACAGGTAAATCAGCCTGTGCGCGAGCTGGGGTCTTCGGTCAAAGAAAAATCTGCTGTGAAAGCAAGACAAAACGCGCCAAGAACGGCTGATCGTCAACCGAAAGCGTGGAAAGATTACAGTCCAGTTCAAATGGCAGAAAAGATACAGACGCAGGCAAAGAAACAACCGCTTGGACAATCTCCTGCAATCACAGAACCGGATGTGCCTGCGACAACGCCGACGACACCGCCAGCGGTACCGCCATCAGCACGGACTCTGCCAAGAGAAAAACCGATTGTTTCCTCTCCGCGCGAACCGCTTGTCACGCCAAAAACGGATACCACACAGTTCGCGCTTCCTGCAATCAAGACGAAAGAGTACATCCGAAAGAAGCGGCAAAAGCAGAATTTTCTCAAAGAAGAATCAAGCGGTATTGAAAACACAATTACAGATTCCGAAACTTTTTCGCCGGTCATCCGTACACGGGAAACTGTTCGTGAACAGCAAAAACTCCACGTTTCCCATAGTGCGGAGCAGGCGCAGCCTGTCATGCCGCAGATTCGAACACGGCAGTCGCAGGCGGTCCCCTTACCCGTCGATGTAGAACCTGCGAAGCCGGAAGGACTGCAACCGCCGTTGCCGGATATCAAGAGCAAGCAGAAATACATTGCGATGCAGAAGCCGACACAGGTAACGCCCGTGCAGGCAAACCCACAGCAGGCAGCGCAGAAAATGATTCGAGGCAACACAAAATTATGTCAACCGACATTGAGGAATGAAACAGTTCCTGTGCCAGCGAGCAGGAATGTCGCTCCAGCAAAGCCTGCGCGTGTCCAGAAACAGGCGCGACCGACTTTCGTAAAAAAGCAGAAGATCAAAACAGCCCCGAAAGCGAAAATCAAGTCCACAGCACCTGCCGCAAAAGCGCTGCCAAGCAAAGCGTCGACAGCTCCTCCCAAGCAGGCTGCAACTGTCATTCGCAAAGGGCAGGTACTTCGAGATACGGCGATCAAAACGGCGAAAGTAGCAAAAGAGGCCGGAAAGAAGGTCCTGCGGGCAATCGCGGCAGCGGCAGAAAAGTTGGTTGCAGCTATCGGCACAGGCGGCGCGGCGGCGGTCGCTGTTGTGATCGTGATTTTGTTGGTAGGATTTCTGTTTGCCTCACCGCTCGGAATCCTGTTTGCTGGGGAGGACACAGGCACAGAGATCAAGATTCCGGACGCGGTTGCGACGCTGAACGGCGAGTTTACCGACGAAATCTACCGCATCATGGAAGAAAACCCATACGATGAGTTGGATATGCAGGAGGGCATGGAAGCGGCCATGCTGCAAAACTGGCGGAACGTGCTGGCTGTGTACGCGGTCAAGGTCTCGACCGACGAAGAACACGGCTTGGACGTTATGACAATGGACGAAGAAAAACTCCAGCTCCTGCGGGAAATTTTTTTCGATGCCAACAAGCTGGAATACGAATTGACGACCAGAACCGTAGACGGCAAGCAGATCACAACGCTGCATATCTCTGTGCAGACCAAGGACGCTATGCAGATGGCAGACGAGTACGGCTTCACCGACCAGCAGCGGGAGATGCTCGAAGAACTGCTAAAGCCGGACTACGATGACATTTTTCTGTCTCTGATTGGCAATTATCAACCGGACGGTGCGCCCATCGGCCCTGTCGACATTTCGGATATCCAAGGCACACTGCCGGATGATCTTGATCCGCTGCGTGAGTCTATTGTTTTAACAGCTTATCAATTACTCGGAAAGGTGACGTATTTCTGGGGCGGCAAAAGTCTCGTCCTCGGATGGGACAGCCGTTGGGGAACGCCGACGACAGTCACTGCGCCCGGCAGCGGCTCGACCGGCAAGGTGCTGCCGTTCGGACTAGACTGCTCCGGCTTTGTGGACTGGACATTCTATAATGCCACGAGCGGTGCATATCTGCCCGGACGAGGGGGTGGCGCAGCCTCGCAGCATGGGTATTGCACCAACATTGCATGGTCAGACGCACTGCCCGGCGATCTCGTCTTTTACGCGGACGACAGCCATGTCGGAATCGTCTGCGGCTACGACAACGTAGGCAATATCCTTGTTATTCACTGCTCTGGCGGGCAGAATGGCGTAGTCGTGACCGGGCGCGAAGGCTTTGCCGTCGCAGCAAGGCCGGATCTGTTTACGGATTAAGCTACGCTTTGAAGCTGAAAAACTGAAACGCAAAAGAGGGGGAACATGAACGATACCATCACAGAGATCAACAAAGACACATTCTGGGGATTGATCCGGGAGGCGAGAGACGCCTGTGGTCAGGATATGTCTGCCATGGTGGAGCATCTGAAGGGACGCTTGGTATCTATGGGGGCAGAACAGGCACAGAGCTTTCACGATATTACGCAAGCTTACGAAGATCTCGCGTACAAGTACGGCTTGTGGGATGCTGCCGAAATTATAAAGGAATACGGCTGCAGCGATGACGGCTTTATAGACTTCCGCGCGTGGCTGATTGCGCAGGGAAAAGAAGTCTATCTGGCTGCGCTGGCGGACCCGGATTCGCTTGCAGAGGTCGAACCCTACGGGGATTGCAGCTTCGAGCAGGTGAGCTATGTGGGAGAGTATGCATACAAGCAGCTCACCGGCAAAAGCGCTTATGAGCAGACCGACCAGAGGAAATATAAGAAACTTATAGCAGAGTTGAAACGGGACATTACCTACAAAGACGGCATTCAATTCCCCAGAGAGGGTGCGGAGCTGAAACAGTTCCTGCCCCGGTTGTGCGCCAAGTATCCGGACCGTTGGCTCGAACCACATTGGAATCTCAATCTGAAAGTAGTGCGAGATCTTTTCTATGCAGGGAAAGCACATGATCACCAGCAGCAGGTTTGCAAAAAGGCAAACCTGGGTCACGGCGGTGAGGCTAGATCTAGATAATGAATACAAGTGCAAGTGCTTGCTTGTAAAATGGTACAATTTGCTTCGTTTGTGCGTCATTCTTTGTTGGCTCTGGTGAATAGCTTTCTTTCTCGTTTCCTGCGATACTTGGCGTACCAAATCGAAAGGAGACTGTAATGGAAACACGAAAAAACCTGTGTGCCATGCTGCCCGTCGCACTCCACACCAGAGTCCGGCAGGAGCAGGAAAAAGCCGGGATGACCCTCAGTGAGTATGTGGAAGCCATGATCACAGAATACTACGATTGGAAGGATGGAAAAATCATGACCGGAGAAATGAGAACCTTAGCCGCACAGATCCCCGCAGAACTCTTTGACCGCCTCGACCGCTACCTCAAGGAGCGCGGCATCAAGAAGAAGGACTTCTTAGTCGACATCATCACCCGCGCACTGGAGGAAGTCGAAGCCGCCGAAACAGTCGATCCGACCGACCCGGTCACAGAAACGCCGCTGGATGACACCGAAGAAGCATCACCCCAAGACGAACCGGAGGAACAGCCGGAAGCGGACGAAACCTGAACCTATCCCAAGCCCCCGCAGGTTAAGCCTGCGGGGGCAAACCTCTGTCACAAGCCGTCAGCCGACACGCGCCCGCGTGTCGGCTTTTCTGCGTCCCAGTGGGGACGCTGCACCCCAAAGGCATAAAACTGCGCGTTGGAGCGCGTGTGACGAAGTACGAATTCGATGCACCGATATGCCCGTGCGTCAAAACAGGATTGAATGCGGGCGATTAACGGAAGCGAGGTTGCGCTTACATTTTAGGACAAACCTCCGCTGCGGGGAAGCATGACATTATTCGGATACGCCCTCGGCGGTAGCTGTCTCAGATGAAGTGTCAACATCAGAAAGCAAGCTGCACAGGCCAGCGGTTCCCTGCATATGCAGTTTATTCATCGACAAGCGCTGTGAAATGTTCTTTTTCTTCCCGTTGTACTCAAGCAGCATGGCTTCGGCATATCCCATAGAACCGGGGCAGCGCTCCTTCGACATTCGCACAAGCTGCTTGATTGAGAGTGCGCCGACCCTTTCTTTGAATACCTCATCATTCAACTGGTCGCCAAACGTATAAACCAGACGTGTGATTCCGTTCAGAATATTTGCAGAGAATGAATTTTCGTCGCCTTCCCATGTTCCGGCACAGAGCCGAAGAACGCGGCTGAGCATATGGTAGCCGTGGTTTTGATAAATCTGTTCAAGCGTTGATACTGCGCAAATCACGCAGGGAGCCTTTCTGGTTCCAAGAGAAAGTCCGTATGACTCTAAAAGATCTCTGATAATAAGCTGATCGTCATTTCCGGCCTCAAGATTTGCGGTGAACACCTCATAAGGACTCAGACGTTTTACAAACTTCTGCTGATTTGCAAAAATATCGGCCTCATGTTCATAAACAAGCTCATCGTAAATCATGCACCATACCGGCGTATCGCGGGAACCGGAAACCAGAGCAACGATTTCAATTGTGTGCTGCCCATTAAAAACATAGTTGATACCGTCTCTGCGGCTGACCTTCACCGGATTGATCTGATACGGATCGAAGTTTGCGGCAGCATTTGCAATATGGGCCTTTGAGAGATTTCGTTGGTACTTCTGGTTGGAAACGAGATTCTTGATTGGAATCTTTTCGAAGTGGACGTTTGGTACAAAAAAGCTATGGTCTTCCATGTCATTCTTCCTCTAGTATCTGCAGCATTTCACAAGCCTTATCGACCAGAACGTGCAGTTCTCGGACGAGCGCGGAACGTGCGGCAGATGAAATAATGGACAGGTCTGTTTTAGTCTGGATGCGGTGAATGGAACCCGTCCATGAAGGAATGGTCAAGGTAAGGCCCGTGATGTCCGCATCCGGGTCAAACACAGGCATGTCCTTGATCGATTGGCCTGCACCGCTTAGCGGCTGTTCCAATGTACGGTTGATTGCAGTTCTTGTTTTCTTGAATTGGACAAATGGCTGCTGCTGCATTCCTCGGATCTTTCGATCAACCTTCCGCATTTCAGCCGGTTCCAGTTTTGAAAGGGCAACGATGTTTTTGTGGGATACTTTATATTGGCCGGAAAGTATCTTCGAGCCAAGCGCGGGCTCTGCGTCTGCAATTCTATCAACAGCTCTCGAATAAATTGCGTACTTTTCTACAGTTCCGGCCGAGATGCAGTTCTCATCTGCGATTCTATCCGCAGTTCGATGGCGCGAGGTGTCCGGACTGTCCTGCTTGCCGGGACGCGGGGACACAGGCAGAGAATACTGATTAAGCCCGCTTGGATTTTTAATCTTGGATACAAACTTTTCAGAGTCATATTGCTTGCCAATCAGATATTTTCTGGTTCCCTCCGAAAGGTTCCGACGGCCAAGCTGATTGGCGCAGATCCATGCAATGGCTTCTTCGCGGCAATAAAAGTCTACCTCCGTCACGGAAAACGGAATACGGTGCCGCATACAGATCTCATAGCGATTGTGGCCGTCGACCAGCGTACCGCGCCAGACAACGAGCGGGTCACGGCAACCATCGGCAAGGAGATTTTCTTCGAGCTGCAGATATTCTGTCCGCTGCAGCGGGGGAATCAGATTTTTGAATTGGGGATCAATGATGAGCGATTTCGGCATCTTCATAGTGATACGAGCTCCTGCTTGTCTACCCGCTGTAATGTTTCAAGCGGAAACACCGCGACACGCTTCGAGGAAATGACACTCCCATATAGGCGGTAAGCACACCCGTCTTCAAGCTCTGGCGCAAGTATGCGGAGCCGCTGTACGAATAACCGGCTATAAAGCTCGTATGAATTTTCAGACTGCATCCGGGAAGCAACAATACGGTGACCCTGCTTGCCGGGCGTCCCTTTTTCAACAGGCTGTATGGCAACCAGCTTTGCTTCCGGGTTTACGAGCAGCTGAATCTGGCTTGGGGACCCAAGCTGCCGGAAAAGTGCTTTATGAATCCGAATCCCATATTTTTTCGTGTCGACAGCCAATGTTACCTCACTGCAAGCATGCTGGCCCATTTTATAGATCCTCCATTGTTAACTGCTGAGGCAGTTCCTGCGATTTCTCCGGCAATGCAATCTGCACCTTTTTGGACGATTCTTTGATGGAGTAAACTGCATATCCGTCAAAGATATTAACCTGCATGGATTGCTGATGCTCCTTATACGGCAGACCAAATTGATCTTGCCATCCGGAAGGAAAGACCGGCGTTCGCGCAGTCCGCGGCTTCGCTCCTTCGGGAAGGGCGCGCTGATAAATCTCCGTCGCGGTCAGATCAAACGCAATCATATATTCACCATTTGCGTGAATCAAGCGGCCAAGCAATTTGTATCGATAGTCCGGGTTCCAGTCCATCAGCGAAAACATTTTTGCAAAAAACAGCTTACAGGTTATTTGCCGCGGAGAACGCTTCTTCTTTGATATTCCGCACCACGCAAAGCTGTCCCTCGCGTTTTCGATGCAGGGACGCAATGCCATGATTTTCGTTTCTTGATTTACGAGAACCTGAACATAGGAGGCCTCCGGGAACTTGTTCAGGCAAGCGCAATTTACATAGAATTTGTAATTGTTGAAGGTCACAGACGGCTCATGCAGATGCGCAAAGAATTCTCTGCGGACGACCTGAAAACCCTCAAAATCAAAATCCGTACCCATGTCAACAACTTCGTCATTTGTGCTTAGAGACGGGACATCAGGATAATCATTCATGGGTACAGATGCGTTGTCTTCGGCTGGAGCAAGAATATCTGCGTGACGGGTATCATTCCATGTTTCCATTGCGGTCCTCCTGCGGCATTGTACCACCCAGTTCTTTCATGATATATTGTTTCAATTCATCAAAATCCGTGACGTGAAGTTTTTTGCCGGTTTCAAAGAGCTGCCCTTGAAGATTGAGTGACCAGTTTGATCTGGTCATATGTTCTAAGGCGGAAAGGGAGCACTCGTGCAGATAGAATTCTTTTCCGAATGTGCCGACCCACTGTTCAGGGATTGCCCGGACGTGTTTTCCGAGCGTAGAAAGGGGATGGATCGTTTCTTCGTTTGTGTTTGCCGCTCTCACGGAAAGCTCCTGTGACCGGATAAAGGTTTCGGAATCGGCAATATCGAAAATATAGACAAGCTGTCCGGCATCTTCACAGAGAATTCCGTTTATACGATATTTGCACGCAGTATTCCAGCCAAACAGGTGAAAGATTGTGTCGCTGAATGCAGCGGCTGATATTTCGCGCGGCTGTGGTTTCCCGCTATAGTTCGATGAAATTATGACGCCGCTGCGGTTGGATGAATCCGTTGGCCGAACGGCAAACTTCATTTCAATCGGATTGATCAGCAATTCGACATATCGCTTTGCACCGAAATGCCGGACGCACGCAGCACTGAACTTCACCTTTTTATCCGCGAACGTCACAAACGGCTGACTATGTGTGCCTAAAAACTCTGTTCTGGTTATTTCAAAGCCGCGCAGATCAAAATCGCCTGCATTGACTGCAAAGGTTGCGTCTGCTGGTGTCTGTGAAGGCGCACCGGCTGTTGGAATGTCCGTATACGCGCTTCTGGACGCGCTCAGATAGTCGCCCTCTTTGAAGCCGGACCACCTTGGATTGATGGAAACAAAGCCTTTCAGCAAACCGTCGTGAATGACCCGGAGCTCCGGCAGAATGGACTTGTTGCCGTATTTGGCATTGTCCAGCATTCGCTGAACAGCGTTGAAATCATCACGGCGTATAATGGCGGCATGATGGTTATAGTAGCGGCTTTGTGGTTTCTCACCGCGATTTTTCAGTGTCCGGTGCGTTCGGTAGTTTTCTGTGACGGTTTTTCTCGTAAGGACATCCCCACAGTGCCGCTCGTTGCGAAGGATCGATACGATGCCGCTGGATGACCAGCATGATTTCCCGAAATATGTGCTGCGTGCCTGATTGGTAAGGGTATCGGCAATCTGCTGGGCAGAGTAACCGTAGAGGTACATATAGAAAATAAGTTTAACAGTAGGTGCTTCGTCCGGATTGATTTGGAGATGGCCGTCTTCGTCGTGGGTATATCCAAACAGCTTCGGCGTAAGCGGGACTCCGTGGTCAAGCCGCATGCGCAGGGATGTTTCCATACTTCTGCTGCGGGTGTGTGATTCTTCCTCGGCCATCGTAGCCTGAAAGGTAAGTGCCATCTGTGAATCATCGTTCAGGGAAAAGATCGCTTCCGATTCAAAGAAAACACCAACGGGAGGCCGCCTTTCGGCCAGTGAACGAACGGTTCCGATGAAATCTTCTACGTTGCGCGCAAAGCGTGAAACGCTCTTTGTGACGATCATGTCAATTTTACCGGCTTTGCAGTCTGCAATCATCCGATTGAACTCGTCCCGATGCTTCAGCGAAGTGCCGCTGATTCCTTCGTCGGCGTAGATGTTTACAAGCGTCCAATTTGGGTGGCGGGTAACAAACTCCTCGTAATACTTTTTTTGCAGCTCATAGGATGTTGTTTGCCGAACATCGTCCGTTGAGACACGAACATAAATAGCAACCCGCTGGTTTACGTCATTGTCGTAGTAATCAGCCTGTTTTTTCGCAGGGATGTATTCGTAGTTTTCGGGATCAATCACCACGTTGTATCGCTGCTTGATCTGTTCCTTTTGCCGTTCCTTGCGTCGTCTGGCTTCCGAATTATGCATCTGAACGTTCTCCTGTTAAAAGAAGGCTTTCCTCGGAAATATTGTCCGGGAGGACTGACCAATGATCGGGGAACATGCCCCAATCATGCAGGGTATCCTGATAGCAGGAAGCCATCGTAAAAATATCTTCGGATACAAAATAGATGCCGACAGGATTCGCCAACGCTGCGAGGATTCTTGCGAGGAATGTGATCTCGTAGTCCTTTTTGGAAACGTTGGATACCTTCTGCGTGATAATCAAATTGACATCGCCGCGGAAGCAGTCCTGCAAAAGCCTGCACCATTCCGGTGCGCTTTCCATGTTCGGCGCGGTGGCTCCTTCGTCGATGTAAAAGTCAATAAGCTCCCAATTTGGGCAGAGGGCCATGGTGTCCTGATACTGCTTCACATGGTAGTCCAGATAGTCTGCATATTTTGTCTGGTTGAAGTAACGGATATAGATTCCGACTTTGTAATGCTGCTTGGGATTTGGACGTTCTCCCCGAAGATTGCTGAGCAATGTCCTGCGCGGAGAGCGCAATAGGGGTTGCATAGATTGACCTGCTGAATTGTGAGGCAGCCCCTGTGCTGCTGAAGATGTTTCACCTCCGGATTCAGATGCTGCTGATTTCAGAAGCGAATCCTGCGCTGCTTGATCCTGCATATCGGACATTTCATATCCCTCGCGTCAATAAAATTATTTGATTGTATTTTAGCCCGCGTGAATGTAAAAAGAAATAAACTGAGAGTGAAGATATCCACTCCCAGTGAAGGTACGGAAAAATCGGGCTTTTACAACTGAAGTTTTTGCGTGATACCGAAACGATAGAAAGGCAAAAATCGACTGATTTTTTCGCTCATTATAATACTTCCGACTTTTTTAAGGAGGTATTATTTATGAAATTCAACACAGAGGCATTGGGAAGGCGGATCGGAGAGATCAGAAGAAGACGAGGCCTTTCCCAAATGGCGTTGGCGGAACAGATTGAAAAAGCGCCTACATTTATCAGCAGCATTGAAACCGGGCAGCGAGGCATGAGCATCGAAACATTCGTATCCATTGCCAACGCGCTGAACGTATCAGCGGATGCGCTTTTAATAGACAGTATTGAGAATACGGAGCGAATCTCCAATTCTTCCTTTGCTACAGCCGCACTTGACTGCAATGAATTTGAGCGGCGTGTTCTGCTGGATCTGTTAATTGCGGCGAAAGAGACGATGCGGAAGAACAAACGTTTCTTGCGATATGAGGACATAAAATGAAAATAATCCCAGAGAAAATATATTTTCTTCAAAAATGATTACATTTTCACAAGAGGCGCGACTTTCAAGAGCAAATCCTGTATAATACGAAACAGAAGATTAACTTATAGGCAGGAGAGCTTATGATTTTTTACATTGCAGATATGCACTTCGGGCATGAGAATGTGCTGCGGTTTGATGACCGGCCGTTTTCAGGGATCGATCAGATGGATGAAACGCTCGTTCAGAACTGGAACGCTCGTGTCGCAGACGATGATACCGTCTATGTCCTTGGAGATGCTTTCTGGAAAAACGAAGAAAACAGCGTGAAGATCCTGCAGCAGCTAAAAGGACACAAGCATCTGATTCAAGGCAATCATGACCGGGTCAAGGGCAAACTCCGCCTTTATTGGGAAAGCATTGCGCAGTATGCAGAAATCAATGACGAAAACCGCTTGGTCATTCTGAGCCATTACCCAATGCTGTTTTATAAAAGCCAGCACCACGGAGCGGCGATGCTGTACGGGCATGTACATAATTCGAGAGAATGGCAGCTCGTGGAGAAGTGGAAACGTGAGCAATGGGCGCTGGGAATCCCATGCAAGCTTATCAACGTCGGCTGCATGCTGGATTATATGCACTACACGCCGCGTACACTGACAGAGCTGCTGACAGCCGAAGCAATGCCGGATATGGATTTATTTGCGCGGATCGAGGAAAGCACTGCCCAATATGAAAGCGCGAAGACACAGGTTTATGAATTGTGCAAACAGGCTGTGGATGAGGTTTTAGCCGGACGGCTTACCGATGAAGCGCAGATCGACTGGCTGCTGGACAGGGTAATTGATTTCGGGGACGATGCCCGTTTCCGTGAATTGTCCAAACAGCTTTGCCGTCATATCTATTATCATTACCCAAAACTGATTGGCGATTTTCCCAGTATGTTCCGAGCACTATTCGAGGAAAAGGAAACCTGAAACAAAAAAGACAGAGCCGGGCTGCACAGCGCCCCGGAAAAACAGTTACCAGCCGACACGCGCCCGCGTGTCGGCTTTTCTGCGTCCAGCTGGGACGCTGGCACCCCAAAGGCATAAAAACCGCGCGTTAGCGCGTGTAACGCGAAAGGAGACACTATGGAGAAAAGAATCTATCAATCCCTGCGGGAACTCCCGCTTATGCTGAGCATGATGGACGTTGCGTCCGTTCTCGGCATTTCCAAAGCAGGAGCCTATACCCTCGCGCACAGCAGAGATTTTCCTGCGTTCCGGGTTGGACGCAGGATCGTCATTTCACAGGAAAAATTTCTGGACTGGCTGGAAAAGCAGGCCGCGGAAAGTTCTCTCACTTAGGACTAGCTATTTCGCTGTCTTTGTGATATTCGTTTGAGCTGCCGAAAGGAGGAACGCAAATGGCAAAAAAGCGAGTCAATGGGGAAGGAACCATTGGAAAACGAAAAGATGGCCGCTGGGAAGCGCGGTATATCGTGGGCCGCGATCCAGAGACGGGAAAGCAGATCCGAAAGAGCATCCTCGGCAAAACGCAGGCAGAGGTTCGGGCCAAGCTGAAAGATGCGCTTGCGGAAGCGGCGGAGATCGATGTGGTCAAGTCGAGCGGGTACAGCGTGTCCGGCTGGATGCAAGCTTGGTACTCGCTGTATGCGCAGCCAAACGTGCGCGAAACGACCGCGCGCTACTACAAGGGTTATATCGATCACCATGTAATCCCGCGCTTGGGCGATACTCCGTTAAACAAACTGACCTCGCTGGATATTCAGCAGTTCTATAAAGACCTGCTGGAAAGCGGCAGGATGCGGGAGGATACCAAAGCCAAAAAGCCCGGTCTCAGCAGCACGACCGTACATGGTATCCACGTCATGCTGAAATCCGCGCTGAAGCGCGCGGTGCAGGAACGTCTGATTCCATTCAATCCGGCGGAATTCTGTATCCCGCCTAAGATCACGAAACCGGAACTGCAGGTGATCCCATCGGAGCGGTATCAGTCCTATTTGACAGCCGCCGAACGGCGCGGTGTCCTGCCGATGTTTTATCTGGAGCTGGCCACGGGGCTTCGAAAAGGGGAAATCGCGGCGCTGCTCTGGTCAGACTTCGACGCGCAGACAAAAACCATCCATGTGACCAAGCAATACCTGTTCTATAACGGGCAGGGGACTGTTTCCCCGCCGAAATCGGACAGCTCCATTCGCTACGTCTCAATCTCGGAAGAAGCGGCCAGACTGCTGGAACAGGAGCACGAGAAGCACCCGAATAACCCCTATATGTTCCCGTCCCCGGTGACCGGCGAGATGTACCACCCTGACGCCATCGTGAAGATCCACCGGAAGATCTGCAAGGACATTGGCTTGGAGAACGTTAGATTTCATGACTTGAGACACAGCTTCGCCACGACCGCGCTGCAATGCGGCGTGGACGTAAAAACAGTCTCCACCATGCTCGGTCACAGCAGCGCGGGCTTCACGCTGAACGTCTACACGCACTCGACCAGCCGGATGCAGCAGGAGGCTGCACGGATCGTCGGCAGCGTCATGCCCAAGATGCAGGAGCGCTGAAAAAACGCGAAGAACAATGCCCGGCTGCAAAGAAAAAGCAGCCGGGTGTCGCTGTTATTTCTCGTTCTATCCAAACAGGTACATTTTGTCCCATCGACGTTGGCGTCAGGGTTGGCGTCAATGTCTCTCAGAGAAAGACAGCAGGCCAGATGGCTCTGACCGCGACACGCGGCCAGAAGGAGCGGAAAAACAAAAAACAAGACCGGTTTGCACCCGAAAATTGTCGTGCGTGAGCCGGTGCTGTTTTCGCAAAAACTTATAAAATAGTTCGGAAATCGCCGAGAGAAAAGCAAAACTCCGCATCCTTCGATGCGGAGTTTGGTGGGGGAAGGTGGATTCGAACCACCGAAGTCATTGACAGCAGATTTACAGTCTGTCCCCTTTGGCCACTCGGGAATTCCCCCATATTCAGGATGCTGTGTTGCGGTAAAATGGAGCTGGTAGACGGATTCGAACCCCCGACCTGCTGATTACAAATCAGCTGCTCTACCGGCTGAGCTATACCAGCAACTCAAACAGCAAGGCTGATTATAGCTGAAGTGTGTCAAAAAGTCAAGAACTTTTTTCGGAAAGGCAAAAATTATTTTCGCGTGCCGGCGGGCGATTGCAGAACCGGTGATTTATGCTATACTGAATATAAAAAGGAGGGATCTGCCTATGAAGATCACATTCGTCGGCGCGGCCCATGAGGTCACGGGGAGCTGTACGCTGCTGGAGCTGGCAGGAGAGAACTACCTGATCGACCGGGGCATGGAGCAGGGCGTGGACATTTACGAGAATATCCCGCTGCCCGTCGCGGCGAAGGACGTCAGCGCCGTCTTTCTGACCCATGCGCATATCGACCACGCGGGGCTTCTGCCGCAGCTCTATAAGGACGGCTTCCGGGGAAAAATCTACGCTACGCCTGCCACGTGCAGTCTGGCCGACGTTATGCTGCGCGACTCGGCGAACATTCAGGAATCCGAGGCCGCGTGGAAAACGCGCAAGGCTGAGCGTGCGGGCGAGCCGCCGGTCGAACCGCTGTACACCGTTGACGATGCGAAGGGCGCGGCGGCGTGCTTCCGTCCCTGCCGGTATGGCGAATGCGTGACGATTGCCGACGGCCTGCGCGTGCGCTTTTCCGATATCGGCCATCTGCTGGGCTCGGCCTGCATTGAGTTCTGGCTGCGGGAGGACGGCACCGAGAAAAAAATTGTGTTCTCCGGCGACGTCGGCAACATTGACCAGCCGATCCTGAATGATCCCCTGCCCGTCGCCGAGACGGACTATCTCGTTGTCGAGTCGACCTACGGCAACCGCCTGCACGACAAGCCCAAGGACGTGCGCGCGGAGCTGACAGAGGTTCTGCAGCGGGCGTTCGACCGCGGCGGCAGCGTCATTATCCCGGCCTTCGCCGTGGGCCGGACGCAGGAGCTTCTGTACCTGCTGCGCGAGATCAAGCAGAAAAAGCTTGTGCATGGACACGACGGTTTCCCGGTCTACCTTGACAGCCCGCTGGCCGAGGAGGCCACCAGCGTCTTTTTACAGTGCGATACCGACTGCTTTGACCCGGAGACGCAGGCCGTCCTGAAAAGCGGGCAGAACCCCATCTGGTGCCCCGGACTGCAGTTTGCGATCACAGCAGAGGACTCAAAGGCGATCAACAGCGATCCGCGCCCCAAGGTCATCCTGTCTGCCAGCGGTATGTGCGACGCGGGCCGCATCCGGCACCACCTGAAGCACAACCTCTGGATAGCGGAGAACATCATTCTTATCGCGGGCTATCAGTCCAAGGGCACGCTGGGACGGGCATTGCTGGACGGCGTGAAGGAGGTCCGGCTGTTCGGCGAGGATATCGCCGTAAACGCCGAGATCGCCGTCCTGCACGGCACAAGCGGTCACGCAGACCAGAAGGGTCTTTTCAATTGGGTCGAGGCATTTGCAAAAAAGCCGGAGACAATTTTCGTCAACCACGGCGATACCGAGGCCTGCGAAGCGTTTCAGGCGCTTTTGCAGGAAAAGGGGTATGTCGCTGTCGCGCCGTTCTCAGGCGCGGAATTTGACCTGCTTTCCGGCAAATTCCTTGCGTTCCCGGCCGGCCGTCCGATTGCCAAGCGCGGCGCGGCACGGAAGAAGGGCGTCTTCGACGCGCTCATCGCAGCGGCGCAGCGCCTGCTTCTTGTGGCGCAGAGCTGCAGGGAGCGCCCGAACCGCGATCTGACCCGCTTCACCGCGCAGATCCAGGCGCTCATCGACAGGTGGGAGAAATAAAACGTTGGAAATCGATTATTATAAGCCCTGCCCGGAATACGACCGCTGCTGTGAGCTGATCGACCGATACTGGGAAGCCGGAGAATATGAAGCCTGCTTCAAGGGGCATCTGGAATTGGCCGAACAGGGCTATCCGCTGGCCGAGTGTCAGGTCGGCTGGTTCTATCTGAAGGGGCAGGGCGTTCCGCAGGACGACGCGAACGCGTTCTATTGGACAAAGCGCGCCGCAGAGCATGGCGACTGGGACGCGCAGTATAATCTCGGAACGTTCTACGAAGCAGGGATCTGCACCGCGCGCGATGCAGAGCAGGCAAAACGCTGGTATATCGCTGCTGCCCGGCAGGGACAGGATGAGGCACTTGAAAAATGCCGTGCTGAAGGGCTTTCATGGGAATAGACTGACGCACCGGCGCGACAGCGCCCGACGTCTCCCCTACCGGCCCGCAGCCTCTGAAGCTTTACACCGCAAACGAACAGCGACGGACGCATATCGCCTCCCCTTACGCAAGGGGAGGCGACTTTTTTGTCGGTTCAGGCTTTTTTGCCGGCGAGAGACTTGCGGTATTTTTCGCTTTCCCAGTTGGCAATGAACTTCTTCGCGGCTTCGCCCATGGTGGAAAGCTCGTAACCCGCCTTGCGGATGTGCTCCATGACGAAGAAGACTGCCGTGAGTGTTTCGGTCAGCGTCAGGGCCTTTTTCGCGTCCATCTGCATGAGCATTTCGCCCGTTTTGCTGCTGGCGACGGCCTGTCCGTCTTCGAGAACCTCTTTATTGAGGAAGAACGTGTCCGTCAGGAAGACCATCTGGTCGGGATACAGCGGCTGGGTCATCAAAAATTCCTGCGAATAGCCGCCGGTTTGGAACTGCTCTGCCAGATACGGCACGTCGGCGGCGTAAATGCCTGCGGCCATTTCGCGCACGGCGATCTTCGGGAAGCTTGTACCGGACAGGCCGAACATCCGTGCCAGCCGCTCGTTTGCGTCAGTGTGAATCGCAAGCGCGGTATCCGGGTCGTCGTCATGGACGATGATGCCGTGGTTCTGCATGAGAATGACGGACGGAGCCTTGCCGGTTTCGGCTTCCACGCGGCGCAGCTCATCGCGGATGGCGAAGGTCAGGTTCGCACCGGGATCGGTGTAGGGCACCCAGCCCCACGTATAATTTGCTCCGGCGAACGCCTGCGCCGCGATCGGACGGCAGGCTGTGGAGCAGGCGGCAAGGTTGGCATAGACGCTGTGCGTATGTACAACGAACGTCTTGAGGATGGAGTGGAAGCCAGCCTCGACGGACGGCCGCAGATCGGCAAGGCCGTCGATATGCCGGACATCAGCTTTCGCGCGGGCAGAGCCCTCTTTTTCCACGTCCGCAAGCGCGGACGGCTCGGTCGTGAGATAGAAATTGCGCAGATCTGCTCCGTCCAGAACGGCATAGGCCTTATCAGGGCGGATGTCAGACAGGCAGAAACCGGAGGCTTTGATCGCCATCAGCCCGCCGGGCAGCTTGACGGAGGTGTTGCCTCCGCCGCCCTGCACATAGTCGGCGCGTGCGCCCGCAGCCTGCGAGACGCGGGCAAAATCAGAAAGCAGCTTTGCGTGTTCTTCAAAAAACATAGCGTTCCCCTCTTATCGCTTGCTCAGCACGTCGGCCTCGTAGCGCTTGATCTCAGCAAAATAATCCTGCGGGACAGTTTCGCGGCGCAGATATTCCTCCCAGACCGCGCCGAACGGCATGGTCTTGAGTTCCTCCTGCCGCACCATCAGCTCCGTAAAGTTATTGTCATCCTGCAGCGCCTTCAGCGTCTTCGGCTCCAGCAGGGCGTACAGAAGCGCCTTCTGTACGGAATGCAGGCCCGTGACCCATGCGGAGATACGGTTGATGGAAGCATCAAAATAATCGGTTGCGAGGAACACACGGTCCAGCGCGTCCGCGCGGACGATCTCCTTCATCATTTCGCGCGTCTCGTCGTCAAAGAGCACCACATGGTCGCTGTCCCAGCGCATGGGGCGGGTAATGTGCAGCGCCAGCCGGTCGTTGAACAGAAGCATGGAGCTGATCTTGTCCGAGACAAGCTCGGTCGGGTGATAGTGGCCGTTGTCCATGAGCGGGGTAATGCGGCGGGTATTGACATAGTTCGTGCAGAACTCCGCCGAGCCGACCGTGTAGGCTTCCAGGCCGATGCCGAAGACCTTGGACTCGATGCACGGGAACACCTTCGTCTTGTCATAGGGAACGGACAGAACTTCGTCCATCGACTGCGCGTAGCGGCGGCGCGGAGAGAGGCGGTCCGCCGGGTAATCCTTATAGCCGTCGGGGATCCAGAAGTTGATGACGCAGGGCTTGCCGGTCTCCTCGGCGAAATACTCCGCAATGGCCATGCAGCGCTTGCCGTGCTCGACCCAGAAATGGCGGACCGTCTCGTCCGGGGACGAGAGCGTCAGGCCGTCCTTGACCATGGAATGAGAGAAGAACGTCGGGTTAAAGTCGATGCCAAGGCCGCGCTCTTTGGCATAGGCAACCCAGCGGGAAAAATGCTTCGGCTGAATGGCGTCGCGGTCAGCAAACTCACCGGCTTCGAAAATGGCGTAGCTTGCGTGCAGATTGAGCTTCTTTTTGCCCGGCGTCAGGCGCAGGACCTCATCGAAGTCCGCCATGAGCTGTTCGGGCGTGGTGGCCTTGCCGGGATAGTTGCCGGTGGTCTGGATGCCGCCGGAGAGGGCCTCCTTCGCGTCAAAGCCGACGACATCGTCGCCCTGCCAGCAGTGGACGGAGACGGTCACGTTTTTCAGTGTTTCCAGCACGGCTTCGGTATCGACGCCGAGCGCGGCGTAGCGTTCCTTTGCAAGTGTATAAGCGTTCATAGTTGTTCCTCCCTCAATTAAAAAAGAAGACCTGCTTCATGAGCGGCTGCGCACCGGTTTCCGGGTCCATTTCCATCAGCATAACGTCCTTCATGTACTCGTTCCAGCGGTCCACGACCGGGCTTTCGGCCTGCACGCGGGCAGCCTCGGCGACGCTGTCGCACTCATAATAGCCGAACAGCTCATTGCCGACATTCCAGATCGTATAGTTGCGGATCCCGGCCTGATGCAGCACGTCCTTCATCTCCGGCCAGATCTCGTTGTGGCGGCGGATGTATTCTTCCAGCTTTCCCGGAAGAACCGTCGCTTTCCACGCGTAGCGTTCCATGTTCGTTTCCTCCCTGTTTTTTATGGGTTTCTACATTTCATTATAGAAAAGCAAGCCTGTGTGTGGTATCATAGGCTTGCTTTGAAATATCAATATCTTGCTGTTTTGCGGAGGACTGCCGAATGGAAGTGCTGCACTACAATCTCGATATGACGCCGGAGTCCGAATGGAAGATCGTCTCGGCGGGCGCGTTTGCCCGCGACAAGCTGCTGTATTTGCAGGAGGCCGGGCATTTCATTTCTGGTGCAAATTACTATACCGTCCGAAAGGAGCTGGATTCGTATCTTGTCAAGCTGACGCTTTCCGGGGCCGGAATATTGGAATATGGCGGCGAAACCTACCGGCTTCCCGCCGGGAGCTTTTTCTGGATCGACTGCCGTGCGCCGCAGCACTATTATACTGCGCCGGACGCGGGACAGTGGGACGTCCTCTGGTTCCATTTTTACGGCGCAACGGCGGATGCGTACTATCAGGCGTTTTTGTCGCAGACGCAGGGGCGGGCAGCCGCGTCGCTGCCGGTCGACAGTCCGGTGTCCGCGCAGATGAGCGCGCTTCTGGCCCTGGCCGGGGAGGACGGCGGCGGGCTGGCCCGCGATCTGGACGCGTCGGCGCTCATGACGACGATCCTCTGCGGTCTGATCCACGGCGCGGCGCAGCAGCGCCCGCAGCCGGTGCCCGCAGTTTTGCAGAAGGTGCGGCAGTATCTGCACGAGCAGTACGCGCAGAAAATCACGCTCGATACGCTCTCGGCGCGCTATAACATCAGCAAATACCACCTGCAGCGGAGCTTCCAGCGGTATTTCGGCCAGTCGCCCGGCGAGTATCTGACCCGCCTGCGCCTGACCCGCGCCAAGGAACTGCTGCGCGCGACCGACCTGCCGGTATCCGAAGTCGCCTACCGCGTCGGCATGGAGAACACCAGCTATTTTATCAGCGTCTTCCGCGTCCGCGAAGGCGCTACGCCTCAGCAGTACCGCCGCCGCTGGTCGCCGGTGGCATAAGCGCGGCAAGCTCTTCCGCCGTCAACGGGCGGTATTCGCCCGGGCGGAGCGCTTCGTCCAGCCGGACGGGGCCGATGGCAAGGCGCTTTAAGTAAAACACATGCCCGCCCACGGCTTTGATCATCAGCTTGACCTGATGCTTGCGCCCTTCCGTGATCCAGAGCTTGCCGGCCGTGACGGGCCGGGCCGGGTTTTTCAGGTATTTCTCGCGGAAGCGCTCGGGCAGATACGGCGCGCTTTCCCCGATGCTCGTGTGCGCAAGCAGCTGCGCGCGGGCAGGCAGCGAGGGCGGCTGCCCTTCCAGGAGCAAAACACCCGTCTCCAGCTGCCGCATGGCTGTCTCGTCAAGTAACCCGAATGCGCGGTACTCGTATTCCTTTTCCACGTGCTGCTCGGGCCGGAGCAGGCGCACGTCGAGCATCCCGTCGTCTGTAAACAGCAGCAGCCCCTCCGTATCCCTGTCCAGCCGCCCGACCGGGTGCAGCATCTCGCGCAGCGCCTCCGGAAAGCAGGACATGACCGTCTCCCGCCGCGCGTCGCGCTTCGCGGTGAGCAGTCCGCGCGGCTTGTAAAGCATATAATACTGCGCCATCCGCCTGTCCCTCCCGTCTGTTTTGTCCATCATACCGGACGGAAGCAGAAAATGCAAGAACGGTTCGCACAAAATGACGGAAGAATCGTGCATACTTGCAAAACATCCTGCATATCAGGTATTTTTCTGCTGGATTTGCAGGATTTATGAATTTTTTCAGAAGCACTTTTCAAAAACGCATTTCTGTGATAAAGTATATCCCAAGAAAAAAGACCCTGTACAGAAGGGAGAACATACTATGAAACTGACCGATCACGGCGTATTCCTCTGCGGCGGCGTGCCGCAGCCGACGGCGCCACTCACCCCGGACGAGGGCCGCAGACGCACCATGGCCTACCGCATTTTGCAGGCGCACAACCAGTCCGGCGATGAGCGGCAGCTCCGCATCCGGTTCGACGCCATGCTTTCACACGATATCACCTATGTCGGCATCATCCAGCAGGCGCGGGCCTCCGGCATGAAGGAGTTCTCACTCCCCTACGCGCTGACGAACTGCCACAACAGCCTCTGCGCCGTCGGCGGCACGATCAACGAGGACGACCACGTCTTCGGCCTGTCCGCGGCAAAGAAATACGGCGGCATTTACGTTCCCGCCAACCAGAGCGTCATTCATTCCTACGCGCGCGAGCAGATGGCTGCCTGCGGCGCGATGATCTTAGGCTCCGATTCGCACACGCGCTATGGCGCGCTCGGCACGATGGCCGTCGGCGAGGGCGGGCCGGAGCTTGCCAAGCAGCTTTTGAGGCACACGTGGGACGCGCCGCTTCCCGAGGTCGTGCTGGTCTATGTGACGGGAACGCCCCGCCGGGGCGTCGGCCCGCACGACGCGGCAATCGCACTGGTCAAGGCGACATTCGCAAGCAGCTTCGTCAAGAACCGCGTGCTCGAATTCGCAGGCTCCGGCATTGCGAAGCTGCCCATTGACTTCCGCAACGGCATCGACGTCATGACGACTGAAACGACCTGCCTGTCTTCCATCTGGGAGACGGACGAGGAGACGAAACGGTTTTTTGAAGTTCACGGCCGCCCCGAAGCGTATAAAAAGCTGTCGCCGGAGGATGGCGCGTATTATGACCGCATGATCGAGCTGGATCTCAGCCAGCTTGAGCCGATGATCGCGCTGCCGTTCCACCCGTCGAACGCGTACACCATCCGTGACTTCCTTGCGAACGCGCAGGAGCTGCTGGCCGGTGTGGAGGCCGAGGCAAAAAGGCGCTGGCCGAAGGCCAACGTGCATCTGCTGGACAAGCTTCACGACGGCGGCGTCTGGGCTGATCAGGGGATTATTGCGGGCTGTGCGGGCGGTATGTTTGATAATATCGACGAGGCTGCGCAGATCCTGCGCGGCGGCTCGGTCGGAAGCGGGTATTTCTCCATGAGCGTCTATCCCACATCCGTCCCGGTCAGCCTCGCCCTGACGCGCTTGGGCGTGACGGAGTCGCTGCTGGAAACCGGTGCGATCATCAAGCCCAGCTTCTGCGGCCCGTGCTTCGGTGCGGGAGATGTGCCGGCCAACAACGGCCTGTCTCTGCGCCATACGACGCGCAATTTCCCGAACCGCGAGGGCTCAAAGCCCGGCGAAGGGCAGTTTGCGGGCGTGTGCCTCATGGACGCGCGTTCCATTGCGGCAACAGCCAGAAACGGCGGCCGCATCACCCCGGCGGACGAGCTGGATTATACCCCGGAGCGCCATCCGTACCAGTTTGACAAGACGGTTTATGCCCGCCGTGTTTACAACGGCTTTGGCCATCCGCAGCCGGAAACAAAACTCATCATGGGTCCGAACATCACGGACTGGCCGAAAACGTATGAGCTGGGTGAAAATCTTCTGCTTGAGCTTGCCGCCGTCATTCATGACCCCGTGACCACGACGGACGAGCTGATCCCGTCGGGCGAAACGTCGTCCTACCGCTCGAACCCCCTGCGGCTAGCGGAGTTTACGCTTTCGCGCCGCGTGCCGGATTATGTGCCGCGCGCAAAGCAAATTGCCGCAAAAGAAGCCGAACGGCGGGAGGGTTCGAATCCCTCGGACATTCTCGCCGCGCTCTCGCGCGTCGGCGACGCGGAGGCGCTTCTGAACACGACCCAGTTCGGTTCCTGCGTGTTTGCCAACAAGCCCGGCGACGGCTCCGCGCGGGAGCAGGCCGCGTCCTGCCAGAAGGTCCTGGGCGGGCTTGCAAATATCTGCTATGAATTTGCCACCAAGCGCTACCGCAGCAACTGCATCAACTGGGGTATGCTGCCGTTCACGCTGGACGCAGGCACGCCATTCGACTATGCGCCGGGCGATCTGGTCTTCGTGCCGGACGTGCGGAAGCGGCTGGAGAAAGGCTGTGAGGATTTCCCCGCGGAGGTTCTGCGGCAGACCGGCGAAAAAGCAGAGCTTCTGCTGCACGTAAAGGGCCTGACGCCGGACGAGCGGGACATTCTGCTCGACGGCTGCCTGATGAATTACTACGCCAAGCGCGGATAAGAGAGAAGGGACCGATATGGAAAAAATTCAGATGAAAACGCCGCTCGTCGAGATGGACGGCGACGAAATGACGCGGGTGCTCTGGCGCATGATCAAGGACGAGCTGATCTGCCCGTTTGTCGACCTCAAGACCGAATATTATGACCTCGGCCTGCTGCACCGCAACGAGACGCGCGATCAGGTCACGGTCGACGCGGCGCTGGCGACCAGAAAATACGGCGTTGCCGTCAAATGCGCGACGATCACGCCGAACGCGCAGCGGATGGCCGAATATCCGCAGCTGACCGAGATGTGGAAAAGCCCGAACGGCACCATCCGTTCCATTCTGGACGGCACGGTCTTCCGCGCGCCCATTCTGCTGGACACGATCAAGCCGGTCGTGCGCACATGGAAAAAGCCGATCACCATTGCCCGCCATGCCTACGGCGACGTGTATAAGTCCGTAAGCCTTGAGACGGACGAGCCCGGCGAATGCACCATGACCTTCAAGGGCGCATCCGGCAGGGAGCAGACCGTTCTCGTCCAGAAAACCGACGGCCCCGCCGTCTTCCAGGGCGAACACAACAAGGAAAGCAGCATCCGCTCGTTTGCGCGGGCCTGCTTCCAGTATGCCATTGATACGAAGCAGGATCTCTGGTTCTCCACCAAGGATACCATTGCCAAGGTCTATGACGGCGCGTTCAAGCGCATTTTTGAAGAAGAATACGAGAAGCGCTATAGGACGCAGTTCGAGGCGCTTGGCCTGCGGTATTTCTACACGCTGATCGACGACGCGGTCGCCCGCGTCATCCGCAGCGAGGGCGGCTTCATCTGGGCCTGCAAGAATTATGACGGCGACGTGATGAGCGATATGGTGTCCACGGCGTTCGGCTCGCTCGCCATGATGACCTCCGTGCTCGTCGCGCCGGACGGCACGACAGAATTTGAAGCCGCGCACGGCACGGTCACGAAGCATTATTACCGCTACCTCAAGGGCGAACAGACCTCGACCAACCCGATGGCGACAATCTTCGCGTGGACAGGCGCGCTGAAAAAGCGCGGCCAGCTGGATAAGCTTCCGGCGCTCGAAGCCTTCGCGGACAGGCTCGAACAGGCCAGCCTCGACACGATCCGCTCCGGCATCATGACCGGCGACCTCGCCGGCCTCGTCAAGGGCGAACGCCCCGCGCCGGTCACGAGCGAGGCATTTTTGAAGGCCATCCGCACACGGATGGAAGCGTGAGACTGACCAACGAACAAAACTTTCCCAAAGGCTCCCATTGTCGTACAGCGTGCGGCAACGGGAGCCTTTCTGCGTACACTTTACTGCATAAAAGTTTTGCATGCTGACTAAAAATTTGTTAGGCCTGCTATATTTTTTTGTATTTTTTGCAGAAAGCGTATTTACAATCTCTTCACAAAATGATAGAATATCTTTAGTTTTTAACTGAGATTCCCTGTTTTTTCAATTCCGTTCAACGTTGGAAGAACAGGCTTTCCGCGAACTCGCCAAAACCGCCGCCGGAAAGCGGCGTTTTGCAAAACAGCGGAGCGAATTCCAAGACAGAAAGGATGACTTGCTTGGCAAACGCAATCGAACTGAGAAACATCACCAAGCGCTTCGGACAGGTCGTGGCGAACAAATCGATCAGTCTGGAGCTGCATAAGGGTGAGATTCTGTCCCTGCTGGGTGAAAACGGCAGCGGCAAGACCACGCTTATGAACATGCTCTCCGGCATCTACTATCCGGACGAGGGTCAGATCTTCGTCGATGGGAAGGAAGTGGAGATCCGCTCCCCGAAGAACGCGTTTGATCTGCACATCGGCATGATCCACCAGCATTTCAAGCTCGTCGACGTCTTTACGGCTGCCGAGAATATCATTCTTGGCCTGCCCGGCGACAAGGGCAAGATGGACAAAAACGCCGTTGCCAAGGCCGTCCGCGAGATCGCCGACCGCTATGGCTTCGACATCGATCCGAACCAGAAGATCTACGAGATGTCCGTCTCGCAGAAGCAGACCGTCGAGATCGTCAAGGTGCTCTACCGCGGCGCGGATATCCTGATCCTCGACGAGCCGACCGCCGTTCTGACCCCGCAGGAGACGGAAAAGCTCTTCACCGTCATGCGCAACATGAAAAAGGACGGCAAGGCGATCATCATCATCACGCACAAGCTGCATGAGGTGCTTGCCGTCTCCGACCGCGTGGCCGTTCTGCGCAAGGGCGAGTACATCGGCGATACTGACACTGCCACCGCTTCCCAGCAGTCGCTGACCGACATGATGGTCGGTCGGGCCGTTTCCCTGAACATTGACCGTCCGCTGAACGAGAACCAGACCGAGCGCCTGAAGGTCGAGCACCTGACCGTCAAGAACAAGGAAGGCGTCAAGATGCTCGACGACGTGACCTTCACCGCCATGGGCGGCGAGATCCTCGGCATCGCGGGCATCGCAGGCTCCGGCCAGAAGGAGCTGCTTGAGTCCATTTCCGGCCTGCAGAAGCTGGAGGCCGGCAGCAAAATTACATACATCGAGCCGGACGGAACCGAATGTCTGCTCAACGGCATGGATCCGCTCGATATCATCCGCAAGGGCCTCCTGCTGTCCTTCGTCCCGGAGGACCGGTTCGGCATGGGCCTCGTCGGCGGCATGAACATCATTCAGAACATCATGCTCCGCACCTACCGGCGCGGCAAGGGCCCGCTGACCGACCGCAAGTTCCCGCGCGACCTGTCGCAGAAGATCGTGGACGATCTTGAGGTCGTCACCCCGGATATCAATCGCACGCCCATCCGCCGTCTTTCCGGCGGCAACGTGCAGAAGGTGCTCGTCGGCCGCGAGATCGCGCAGAACCCGGCTGTTCTCATGACGGCCTACGCCGTGCGCGGTCTGGACATCAACACGTCCTACGTCATCTACAATCTGCTGACCGAGCAGAAGATGAAGGGCGTCAGTGTCATCTATGTCGGCGAGGATCTGGACGTTCTGCTGGAGCTGTGCGACCGCATTCTCGTTCTGTGCGGCGGCAAGGTTTCCGGCATCGTCGACGGACGCAAGACCACGAAGGACGCCGTCGGCCTGATGATGACGAAGATCGGAGGTTAATAGAGTATGCATATCTCCAAACGAGACACAATTTCCCTCAGCAAGGCCTGGTCGATCCGCGCCATCGCCATTCTGCTGGCTCTGATCGTCGACGGCATCATTATCTATGCCATCGTCAAGATGAACCCCCTGAAGGTTTACGTTTCCCTCGCCTCCGGCGCGTTCGGCACCAGCAAGCGTATGTGGTTCACCATCCGTGACTGCATGATCCTGACCTGTATCGCCATCGGTCTGGCGCCCGCGTTCAAGATGCGCTTCTGGAACGTCGGCGCGGAGGGCCAGATGCTCGTCGGCGGCATTGCCACCGCGTTCTGGATGATCAACTTCGCAGGCAAGATGAACATCGTGATGCTTTTCCTGTGCATGGCCATCAGCGCCATCGTCGCGGGCGGCATCTGGGGCCTCATCCCCGGCTTCTTCAAGGCCAAGTGGAACACGAACGAAACGCTGTTCACGCTGATGATGAACTACATCGCCATTCAGCTCACGTCGTTCGCCGTCTCCAAGTGGGAGAACCCTCCAGGATCGAACTCCATCGGCACCATCAACTCCAAGGGCGACGTCAAGTACGTCGGCTGGATCGGCAATATGTTCTCCGACGGCTATAACAAGGACTTCATGTGGACGGTCATCATCGTGCTCGTCCTCGCGGCGCTCGTGTACCTCTATCTGAAATACACCAAGCACGGCTATGAGATCGCCGTCGTCGGCGACTCGGAGAATACCGCACGCTACGCCGGTATCCGCGTCCCGCGCATCTATGTGCGCACGATGGCCCTGTCCGGCGCGCTGTGCGGCTTCGCAGGCTTCCTCGCCGTCTCCGCCGTCAGCCATACCCTCTCCACCTCGACCGCCGGCGGCCGCGGCTTCACCGCGATCATCGTCGCGTGGCTCGCGAAAATGAACCCGTTCGTCATGATCCTGATCTCGGCGCTGCTGTCGTTCCTCGACAAGGGCGCGGTGCAGATCGCTTCCGACTTCGGCCTGAACGAATACGTCTCGAAGATCATCTCCGGCGTCATTCTGTTCTTCATCCTCGGCAGCGAGTTCTTCATCAACTATCAGGTCAAGACCGGCGCGAAGCACAAGTAAGGAGGAGCTGAATATGTTAGATTTTTTGCTGAAATTCCCTGACCTTCTGCACTCTGCCATCGTGTTCGGCACGGTTATCATGTTCGGCGCGCTCGGCGAGATCATCACGGAGAAATCCGGCAACCTCAACCTCGGCGTTCCCGGTATCATGTATTTCGGCGGCATCGCCGGTCTGACGTCCACGTTCATGTATGAAAACGTCTACTGCGTCAACGCAGGGATCGAGCCGAGCGCGGCGCTGTGCGTCATTATGTGTCTCGTCGCGTCGTTCCTCGCCTCCGCGCTTGGCGGCCTCATCTACAGCTTCCTGACCATCACGCTGCGCACGAACCAGAACGTCACCGGCCTGACCCTGACGATCCTCGGCTCCGGCGTCGGCAACTTCTTCGGCGGGAGCCTCAACAAGCTCGCCGGCGGCGTCGGCCAGGTCTCCGTAGCCGTGACCTCGCAGGCATTCCGCAACTACTCGCTTTCCCTCGTCAATTTCTTTGACGGCTTCACCGGCAAGCTCCGTCTGGGCACGCTCCTGTTCTCCTACGGCTTTTTGACCTATGTGGCGATCATCCTCGCCGTTGCGATCTGGTTCTTCCTGTCGAAGACCCGCACGGGCCTGAGCCTGCGCGCCATCGGCGAAAATACCGCCACGGCTGACGCTGCCGGTATCAACGTCACAAAGTACAAGTACCTTGCCACCTGCATCGGAGCCGGTATCTCCGGCCTCGGCGGCACGTACTACGTCATGAACTACATCAAGGGCACCTGGGAGAACCAAGGCACGATCGAAGCCCTCGGCTGGCTGGCCGTCGCGCTGGTCATCTTCGCAACGTGGAAATCTCTGCGCGCGATCTGGGGTTCGTATCTGTTCGGCGTTCTCTACTGGGCGTATAACTACATCCCCGGCCTGTCCAGAAGCACGCTGGAGCTGTTCAAGATGCTCCCCTACGTGGTCACGATCCTTGTCCTGCTCATGGTCTCCATGCGCAAAAAGAAGGAGGATCAGCCGCCTCAGTCCCTCGGCATCCCGTACTTCCGCGAAGAACGGTAACCGCACCTCACAACACGCCCTGCGAGGCTTCTCGCAGGGCGTGTTCAGCATATCAGATTGCTTCCCTTGGAAGAGGAGCCTTGGATGCTGCTTTCGGCTTTCGAAAAGTCAAGGAATGTTCACAAATCGTTCCTTGACTTTTCATATTTTTCGTGTATGATTTAATTCAATATTGAACAGTTCGATATTGGAGGTCTTAACTCATGCCGGAACCCCTTCTGACCGCGTCTGCCATGTTTGCCAATGCTGCACGCTTTTCTGACGCCTATCACGCCGCGCTTTCGCCGCTGTGCGCGGAAACCGGTCTGCCGCCTGCGGCGGCGGATATTCTGCTGTTTCTGGCGAATAATCCCGGCTGCGAGACGGCGGGCGCGATCTGCCGGATGCGCGGACTGAAGCCCGCGATCGTGTCGTTTCATATTGACCGGCTTGTGGGCGAGGGCTTTCTGCAGCGGCAGCCTGTCCCCGGCGACCGGCGCAAGACGGCGCTCGTGCTGACCGAAAAGGCAGCGCCCGTCATCGAGCAGGGCCGCAGGCTACAAAAGTCGTTCGCCGACCGGCTCACCGAGGGCCTGCGTGCGGAGGACTTAGCGCACTTCCGCCGCTGCGTGGCCGCCTTTGAACGCAATATCGAACGGATCCGCATGGAAAATCCCAAAGGAACGGAGATGTAACCCCCCATGATCAAACTTCTCAAGCGTATGCGAAAGCGCGAGGCGCTGATGGCGCTTTTGTGCGCAGTTCTCGTCGTGGCGCAGGTCTATTTCGACCTGAAGCTGCCGGATTACATGACCCGGCTCACCACGCTCATCAAAACCCCCGGCAGCGTCACAGCGGATATTTTATCCGTCGGCGGCGAGATGCTCCTGTGTACGCTGGCCAGCGCCGTTCTGGCTGTCGGCTGCGGCTATCTCGCGGCAAAGACGGCCTCCGGCTTCAGCTTTTCCGTCCGCGCCGACCTGTTCCACCATGTCATGGACGCGGGCAGCGAGGAAATGCAGTCCTTTTCTGTCCCCAGCCTCATCACCAGAACGACCAACGATATTACCCAGATTCAGATGATCGTCGCCATGGGCCTGCAGATGCTCATGAAGGCCCCGATCATGGCCGTCTGGGCCATCATCAAGATCCTCGGCAAAAGCTGGACGCTCTCGGCGGTAACGGGCGGCTTCGTTGTGGCAATCGTTGTGATGGTGCTGCTGATCATGTCCAGCTGCCTGCCCCGGTTCCGTCAGGTGCAGAAAAAGACCGACCAGATCAACCGCGTCGCGCGGGAAAATCTGACCGGCATCAACGTCGTCCATGCCTTCGGCGCGGAGGACTATCAGAACCGGAAATTCGACGGCCCCAGCCGCGAGATGATGAACCTGCAGCTGAAAAACCAGCGGCTGTTCGCCCTGCTCCAGCCGATGCTCGGCTTCGGCATGAACGGGCTGGCGCTCGCCGTCTACTGGGTCGGCGCGGCGCTGGTTGAGTCGATCGCGCTGACAGATCCCGCCGCACGGCTGACGATGTTCACAAACGTGCTGGTGTTCAGCACCTACGCGACCTATGTTGTGATGTCCTTTATGATGCTCGTGATGATCTTCATGCTCGTGCCGCAGGCGCAGGTCTCGGCAGAGCGCATCAACGAGGTGCTGGACACAAAGCCGCACGTCGTCCCCGGCGCGAAGACAGAGGGCAGCGGGACCGGCACGGTCGAGTTCCGCGATGTCTCCTTCCGCTATCCGGGCGCGGCTGCGGATGAGCTGGAGCATATCAGCTTCAAGGTAGAAAAGGGCCAGACGCTGGCCATCATCGGCGCGACCGGCAGCGGCAAGACGACGCTGGCCTCCCTCATTCCGCGCTTTTACGACGCGACGGCTGGCACTGTCCTTGTAGACGGGCTGGACGTGCGCGAGTATACGTTCGACGCGCTTTACAACAAGCTCGGCTATGTGACGCAGAAGGCCGTTCTGTTCTCCGGCACGGTTGAAGACAATGTCTTTTTCGGGCAGAGCGCAGCAGAAAAGACGGACGCGTCGCTGCAAGCCGCGCTTTCCCTGTCGCAGGCTGCGGAATTTGTGGACAAATACCCTGAAAAGGCCGCACATCCCATCGCCCAGCTTGGCCGGAACGTCTCCGGCGGGCAGAAGCAGCGGCTTTCCATCGCGCGTGCGCTGGCAAGAACGCCGGAAATTCTGATTTTCGACGATTCGTTCTCCGCGCTGGACTATAAGACCGACGCGGTGCTGCGCGAGGGGCTTGCGAAGGAGCTTCCCGGCACGACGAAGATCATCGTCGCCCAGCGCATCAGCACCATCCGTAATGCCGATCAGATCCTCGTGCTCGACCGCGGCGAGATTGCCGGACTCGGCACGCATGACGCACTAATGGCGTCCTGCACGGTCTACCGCGAGATCGCCATGTCGCAGCTGAGCGAGGAAGAGCTCAAGAAAGGAGGCGCATCCAAATGAGGCCCAATATGCGTCCAACAGAAAAAACGGATCCCAAAGGCGCTCTGAACGACCTGAGCGCGTATATGCGCAGGAGCCTCGGCGTCGTCATTCTGGCGCTCGTGCTGGCGGCGCTCAGCGCCGTGCTGACCATCATCGGCCCGGATCAGGTCGGTAAGATCGCGACCATCATGTCCGACGGCCTGCTCGGCGGCATTGATCTTGCAGCCATTGCAAGAGTCGGCATACTGCTTGCCGTCATTTACGGCCTGAGCGCGCTCTTTGGCTTCATCCAGCACTATATCATGGCGAGCGTCACGCTCAAAATGTCCTACCGTATGCGCGCGGAGCTGTCCGAAAAGATCAACCGGGTGCCGCAGAAATACTTCAACTTTCATGCACAGGGCGATATTCTCAGCCGCATCACCAACGATGTCTCCACGCTCCAGCAGGGACTGACCAACAGCCTGCCGACGATCATCTCCGCCGCGACGCAGTTTGCCGGCTGCCTCATCATGATGTTCGTGACCGAGTGGCGGCTGGCGCTTGCCGCGCTGGGCATTACGCTCGTCGGGCTGCTGCTCGTCGTGCTCATCATGTCCCGTTCGCAGAAATACTTTACCGCCCGGCAGGAAAGCCTCGGCAAACTGAACGGCTATGTCGAGGAAATGTATTCCGGCCACGAGGTCGTGCGCATTTCCCGCGCGGCAGAGCCTGTCGGCAAGACCTTTGACACGCTGAACGACGCTGTTTACGACGCGAACTGGCGTTCGCAGTTCCTGTCCGGCGTCATGCAGCCGCTCATGAATGTCATCGGCAACCTGTCCTATGTCGCCGTGTGCGTGCTCGGCTCGATCCTCGCGATCCAGGGCATCATCGATATCGGCGTGATCGTCTCGTTCATCCTGTATGTGCGCCTGTTCACCTCTCCCCTCACCCAGATCGCGCAGGGCATGACGAACCTGCAGACAGCCTCCGCCTCCGCGCACCGCATCTTTGACTTCCTCGGCAGCGAGGAACTGCCCGATGAATCGGAAAAACCGGAGCTGCCCCGCCCCGTGCGCGGCGAGGTCGACTTCGAGCACATCCGCTTCAGCTACCCGGATTCACCGGATAAGATCATCATCAAGGACTTCTCCGCCCACGTCGCCCCCGGCCAGAAGGTCGCCATCGTCGGCCCGACCGGCGCTGGCAAGACGACCATGGTCAACCTGCTCATGCGGTTCTATGAGATCTCCGACGGCTGCATCAGAATTGACGGTGTGCCGTCATCTGAGCTCAGCCGCGAGGACGTGCACAAGCTGTTCGGCATGGTCCTGCAGGACACATGGCTGTTTGAGGGCACAGTCCGGGAAAATCTTGTCTACAATCTGTCGGACGTGACCGATGAACAATTAAATCGCGTCTGCCGCGCCTGCGGGCTGGATAAATTCGTCCGTTCGCTGCCGGACGGCTTCGACACTGTCCTGTCCGAGAGCACCAGCATTTCCGCCGGGCAGAAGCAGCTGCTGACCATCGCCCGCGCCATGCTCCAGAACGCGCCCATGCTCATCCTCGACGAGGCGACCAGCTCTGTCGACACGCGCACGGAGCTGCTCATCCAGCGCGCCATGGATAAGCTGACGGAAAACCGCACCAGCTTCGTTATCGCCCACCGTCTGTCGACGATCAAAAACGCCGACCTCATTCTCGTCATGAAGGACGGCGACATCATCGAAAGCGGCACGCACGAAACACTCATGCAGCGAAACGGCTTCTACGCCGCCCTCTACAACAGCCAGTTCGAACAGGCATCATAACGCGCTCCATAAAAAACTCTGCCCGCAGCTTCAACGGTCTGCGGGCAGAGTTTTTAATTATAGAATTTTTCCTCGATTTTGACCACAACGCCGTTTTTCAAAGTAAGCGTATACGGCTGGACGAGCAGCCCTTCGTTTTCCTGCACGGCGGCGGCAAAGTCCCGCCATGTTTTGAACGTATACAGCCGGTCCTCGCCTGCGCCATATTCCTGCTCGATATCGTAGATCGTGACGGATGCGTTCGGGTCGACTTTATAGGTGTAAAGTTCGCCGGAATCGACCCGGTAATATCCATAATAATAATTCTGCGGTGGAATATTCAGCGCCTTGAGCGTTTGCAGATCCTCTTCGAGAGAGGCATTCAGCAGCGTAATATGCTCGGCCGTGATGGAATCCCCGGTCACGCTCTGCAGAACTGCGTTCCGGCGCGTGCTGACCTCCGTGATCTGCGAGGTCTGGAGCGAATAGGAGAGCATCAATATGACGTCTGCCCGCGTCAGCGTGACGATCAATGATTGCCGGTCTTCCGATAAGTCCTTCGTCCAGATGGTATCTGCGTCCAGATACCGCAGGTCGGCGTTTGCAGCGCTGAAATAGTCGATGAACGCGGAATAATAGCGCGGCCACTGGGAAACATCGCCCGGACGGTCGCTCCGTTTACTGTCCTCAATCTGGAATTTCTGAAGGGTGTCCACATATTCGTCTGTCATTTCCTGCGCCCAATGCGCGTAATCCAGCTTTTCGTGGACAGCTTCCCAAATCATATCCTCAGAGAGAGAATCCGCCGCAGACTCGCCGCCTGACGCGGCCGTGGAGGCGATCACCTCCAAATACTGCTGGAGCAGATTCATGTCTGCTGGAAACCAGTCTCCGGACGCTTCCGGCAGTACCCACGCTCCGTCCGCACTCTGCGTGGCAAGCGGGCCGCATTCTCCGGAAATCCAGTCGCTTGGACTGCCGCCCGGGAAGATTTCAAAACCCGTGCAGACCTCTGCACCGTCCTGTGTTTCCAACTCTGCTCTCAGATATGTGTTCATCGCGCCCCCGTTCCACTCCCAGTCGGGGCCGGTGTAGTCATAGTAAAAATCGTAATGCAGGTCGCATATGACGACGGTTTTCCCGTTTTCCTCAAATGAACCGTATTCGCGCAGGCTCGGCAGCACGATATCATTGTCGCTGCGCGGATACCGCTGCGCGACTGCCGCGTCAAAGAGCACTGCCTCCCGCCCGGTCAGGCCGAACATGGAAGAGGCCGGGATAGGGAGCGTACTCTGCGGCTCAGTCGTCGGAACCTGTTCCTCCTGCACGGTCGATTGCTCCGGCGAAGCAAGCGTAAAGGAATGAATGTACCAGTTTTCGCCGTCCTTCACCAGCTTCAGAACAGCCTTGCCGGAAAGAGATCCCGCCGTGCTGCCGTACAGCAGCGCAGTATCTCCGTCAGGCTCGATCTCGCCGCTGGTGCAGCGGAAATAGCCGGGGCTGTAGTCGCTGGTGGTGGTATAAAATGCGTCCGTGTCTTCGAGATAGGTGTAGCCGGAAAACGGCGTCTGCATATCCGTCAGGTCGGCAAGGCCGATGCCCGCGAAGCGCTTCAGGACGTCTTCGACCGCAGACGCAGGATACCGGTGGATGGGCAGCGGGAAATCCTCCACGCTGTCGACGCGGAATTCCCATTTGGCGTTCAGCTGGGCAAATTCCTCCTCCGAAATATCCTCCTCGCCGCATTCTCCGAAGTAAGCAAGGAAATTGTTCAGATTCAGATCGCGTACATCGTCATAGGTCGAGGTGAAGAAGCCGTTGACCGCGAAATGACCGAGTGTTTCGTCAGTCGAAAATTCATAGTCGGCAAAGACCGCGTTGACTTCGTCGATCTGTTCCTGCGTCAGCGGCGTCGCGGTTTTCTGCGCTTCCTGCTGTGCGGGTTCCGCTTCCTCCGGCAGCGTGATCTCTCCCGATTTCTGCCGCGTCAGCTCTGTAAGCGAACACCCGGCGGCAGATATGATGAGCAGCAGCGCCAGAATGACGCACAGAGCGCTTGTGCGCTGTTTTTTCGTCAGGAACAAAATGCGCTCCCTGACCGGCGGCCCGGCGAGGCTCAGAGCCATGGCCTTACGCGGGGCCTGCGCCAGAATCGCCCGTGCGTAGGCGAGGCGCTGCGCGTCCGACAGCCCGGCTGCGACCGCCTCGTCGCACGCCAGCTCCGCGTCGCGCTTGGATAGAATCGCGGCCAGCCAGATAAACGGGTTCCACCAGTAAGCAATCACCGCCGCCGCCCGACAGAACGACCACAGATGATCCAGATGTCGCAGATGCGTCAGCTCGTGCCGTAAAATCAATTCTGTTTCAGGCGTTTGCAGCACGTCCTCCGTCAGATACACCGCCGGAACCAGCCCGGCCAGACACGGCGATTTGACCGTGCTGGACACATAAATACGCGTCCTGCCGTGTCTGCCAAGAAAGCGCCGGCTCTTGTGCAGCCGAACTGTGAAGACCAGCCACGTGCCCAATAACCAAGATCCGAGCAGCGCACTGCCGCCCGCCCAGACGATCTGAAAGATCTGCATCGCTGTCAGCGGCTTTGCGGGCGCTTCCGCAGCCTCCTGCGCCGGGGAGACTGGCTGCTGCACAGGTGTCTGCGGCTGCGTCACAGCCCGCGCAGGCTGCTGCGCCGGGAGAGGCTGCGCAGGCAGCTCCACGCGCTGCACCGGCGCGGCCGCTTCCTCTGCCGGAAGCACCGGCAGCGAAACCAGCGTCCCCGGCAGACACAGCTTCACCAGCACCACCAGCCAGAGCGTATAGACCATCCGCTTCGGCACGCGGTTTTTGAAAATTGCCCGTACCAGAAGAACGGCCAGAATCAGCGCTGAAACGGTCAATACTTCTCTCAGCATAAGAAATCCTCCTGTCTTTCCATCTAAGCTACGGAAGCAGCAGCTCTGCGACCGGCAGCAGTTCTTCTGTGCCATCTTCGCGCAGGACGCGCAGGACATCGTCTTCTGACGCCGCGTGCGTCTCATCACTGTCACCAAAGGAAAGCTTCGCAAAGCGCTCGCTGCAAAGCTTTCCGTCCCAATCCACGAGCCAATACCCCTCCGGCATCGGCTGACCGTCCTCGTCATAGCACGGATACGCCGCGCGCTCGCCATAGCATACCGCGATCCCGATGTACCCGTCGTCAAATACGCTGTAATCGATCCAATGGAAGCGCGCACAAAGCGTGCTCCCGTTCTCGTCCGTTAGCCGGCACCGGCCCATGACCGGCCCCTGCGATACGCCGCCTTCATAGAGCAGGAAGCGATCCGGGAATGGGATCTCCACACGCTCATAGACCGGTGCGATCACCTCTGCTCCGTCTGCGGTCACAATGCCATAGCACGGTTCACGGCTGTCCCAGCGGGTAACGCGCAGACGATAGCCGAAATGGTCTTCCTCCAAAGTTTTCGGCTCGTCCACTTCGCTGAGGTAAAAGCTTCCGTCTCCGGCGCTGACGGTATAGCGGTAGCCGGTGCCGTTTCGGATGCAGTAGACCTCACCCTCCGGCGTGCCCATATAGTCGATGCAGGCGTCAAACGGCTCGTCAGAAAGAAGCGTGCCGTCCTTCAGCCGAATCCAGACCTTTGTGTCTGGAACTTCACCGATGTGCCGCGTACCATCGGCCTCCCGCACCAGCCCCATGCAGCTGCCGTCCGTCCGATAGAGCGTTTCATACGGTGCCCAGCTCCATGTTTTTGCATCGTCATATTGGTCAACGCCCGAAGCGTCCTTTGCTTCTTCCTGCGCGGCAGTCTTCCACCAATCCGCACCGTCTTCCTCACCGTAGATTTTCCGAAATTCCTGTGAACGAGGCTCCTGCGTCGAGTCATTATAGGAGGACTGCGAATCCTGCGATTCGGCTTCCCACGGTGCTTCCTCCGCCTGCACCGCGGGCGGAGCCTCCGGCGCTTTCTGACAGCCTGATAAAAGAAGGCTGATGCAGAGCGTCAGGAAGAGAATTTGTTTTTTCATTGCGCGTGCTCCTTCTCCGCTGCGTCCAAAATGGCTTTTAACTCCTGAATTTCCTGCTCGGACAGCGCACCGCGGTCAACTAAGTTTGATACCATCATCCCGACGCTGCCGCCGTAGACCTTGGATAGAAACGACTCCGTTTCCTCCGGCTCCACGTCGGCATAGGCGACGGACGCGCTGTATGTCTGAAATTTTCCGCTGTCGTCCATCGTGACCGCACCCTTGGCGATCAGCCGCTTGAGCATCATAAAAATCGTCGCCCGGCTCCATCCGGTATCCGCGTCCAATGCCGAGACCAGCTCCGCCAGCGTCTGCCCCGGCCTCTGCCAGAGCGTTTTCATCAGCTTCCATTCCCCATCAGACAGTCTGAGATGTTCCATTTCACAGTGCTCCCTTCAAAATGCTAACGTATGTTATGTTTTGAGGATACCACAGATATTAACACTTGTCAACTGCAACCTGTACATTTTATGCATGAAGGCCTGAAGGGATTCGAACGCCGTAAATATCGGAGCGCTCTGGTATCTGCTGCAAATCCCCTCTGTTTGCTTTTGCAAATTTTTAGACGTTACAATATACTAGTACCTTGTAACACATAAAACTTTACGTGTATGGACTATGTCAGGGCGTTGGCAAAGGATCCGATTGCCAGAAAGGTCAAGCTGGCAGACCTCCGGCACAATCTCGACGCCCGAAGACTGAACGGCGTGCGATCCGGGAAACATGACCTGTATTTGCAGGCAGTTCGCTATCTAGGGTGTATCTGAAAACTCATGATGTGACCGGCAGCGAGGGATTTTTGCGTTGCGCAAGACATTTTTTCGCAGGAATACTGACGTATTTCAAGGAAAAATGACGCGGCGCACCGCAAAAAGGCCCGCTGTTCGGGTGCGTTGGGAGTTTTCAGATACACCCTAGAAAAATCAGGTAGAGAACACTTTTATGCGGAACTGTCCGCATGGTATCAGCGCACCGGCCGCAGCAGGTGCAAAGAGCGCTTGTGAGACTGTCTGCCTTTGCGTGCCGGCGGTCGTCCGGGAGCTGCCGCCGGCCTCGTTCTGCTTTTGCGGACCGGTCATTCACGTTTCGATATCGTTCAGGAGTCGGAGGCTTCCCCGGCGAAGCTCTAAGCGGCCTTCCCGCTGCATCGTGCCGAGCAGGCGCGAAAGGGCGCTGCGGTTCATGCCAAGGTACCGGGCCATCTGCTCGCGCGTCATTCCGGCGCAGACGATCTCGCCGGTTTTTCCCGCCTCCTGCCGCAGATACGCTTCCAGCCTTGTCCGACCATCCGGAATGGACAGGAGGCGGATATGGCGCTGTAATGCCCAGTATTTCTCCGAGATCTCCTCCAGCAGATTGGACAGCAGCCGTGTGCAGTCGCTTCCGCCATCCTCCGCGCAGCAGCGGAGCAGTGCATCCAGCGATAGAAACAGGATCTTGGACGGCCTTGCCGTGCGAAGCTCGACCGGGCTGCCGACCGTCCGGGCCGACATCAAAACATCCCCAAACAGTCCGCCTGCCTCGTGTACCGCGGAAAGGCTTTCCTGTCCATCCTGCGTGTACCGCCACGCCTCCACGCGCCCGGACAGCACGATCCCCGCATGGTCGATCCGCTCGCCCATACCCCAGATCACGCTGTTTTTTCCAAAGCAGGCCGTGCGGGAGGAAAGCTTTTGCAGCAGCCCGTCCAGACGCTCCGCAGGAAGCTCTGCGAAAAGCCTGTTTTGCAGCAGAATGCGCTTCTCTTCATCTGTCAGCATTTTGCTCTCCTTTTTGTTGCAGCTGCAACGTATTTTTTTGAATGACATTGCTATAATAGCAGCAAAATACAAGCTTGGGGAGATTTTTTATGAAAAAAACAGTCTGGATCGCGCGGACGGCGGTCTGCCTTGCGCTTCTGATCGCCATTCAGTTCCTTACCAAAAGCCTCGGCCAGCTGGTGACCGGCTCGTGCGTCAATCTGGTGCTGGCCATCGCGGCGCTGATCGGCGGCGTCTGGTCCGGCGTGACGGTCGCGGTCATTTCGCCGTTCTGCGCGTATCTGCTCGGTATCGGCCCGGCGTTTTTGCCGTTGGTGCCGTGCGTTTCGCTGGGCAACGCCGTCTACGCCGTCCTGTTTGCCCTGCTTGTCGGCAGATTCCTGCAAAAAAAGAAGCTGCCCGCCGCATATGGCAGCATGGTGCTGGCTGCCGCAGCAAAGTTTGCAGCGCTGTATCTCGTCCTTGTCCGGCTGGTGGCCCCGGCTGTCATCCCGGCAGCGAAGCTCAGCACCGTCACAGCGGCTTTTACCTGGCCGCAGCTTCTCACAGCCGTGATCGGCGGCGTGCTGGCCTGCCTGATCGCGCCGGTCCTCTGCCGCGCGCTTGAAAAGAAGAACTAACGCAGTCCGTTGGATGCCTCAGGCCGGGAATACTACAGCTTTCATTCATATTTAAGGACATTACTCATTTCATAAAGTCAGGAAAGGCATACGAACTCAATTGGAAAAACCAAGTTCGTATGCCTTTGTTTTGTCCAATTCCAGAGCTGGACGCTCCGGCTGCCTGAACGGCACACCCTGCGTTCCAGGCGCAGCGGTTTCAAATAACACCATCTGACCGCTGCTCAACGCAAGCGTCTATTTCAGTTCAAGCAGCGCTTTTTCATCGTCTTTTACAAGCTTCCCTTGACAACGATAATGTGTCCCTCGTTTCCGGTTTCATTTTACGCGCCAGGAAGCGTTTCGTCGGAAGGAGACGATGCTGATACAGAAACAGCGCCCGGCTCACGCCGGGCGCTGCTGCTTTATGGGGTTTTGGCGAAATTACTCGTCGATCTCGATGACGACGCCGGAACCAACGGTACGGCCGCCTTCACGGATAGCGAAGCG
>ENA-UOIY01000848-UOIY01000848.1-human-gut-metagenome-genome-assembly--contig:-P114-NODE-848-length-42120-cov-10.690336_pt1 | contig 42120 bp, 38 predicted proteins | sample MGYA00242335_ERZ723882 | MGnify/ENA metagenome assembly ERZ723882
CTAAAAGTTCTTGAAAATGTTTAAAGTTAGCATCAAAATATTTAGATTTATATAATTCTAAAATTTTGTTTTTGATATCTTGTGAAATTTCTTTTTTAGGTAGTCTACCACGATTACCATGGACAAAGCCTGCTTTACCATAAGATTTATAAATTTGTATTAATCTATTAACTTGTCTAATAGTGATGCCAAGTTTAATAGCAGCACGATGTTTGTTTCCATCGTTGTCAACTAAATTTTTAATTATTTCATATTTAATTTGTTCCATTGTTCTTAATTCTACTTTCTTCATAGCTAATACCTCCTAGGGTATTATACCATAATATTTATTGTTGGGACATTTTCAAAAAATAAACATTAAGACATTATCATAAAATAAACACATTAGTGAATCTTTTACATATTTTTCAAGTTGCAAAAATAATAAAAGTATGATATACTATAAAAAAATGAGGTAAAATATGAAGAAAAGATTATATATAATTGCATTTACTTTATTGCTAGTTTTATTTACAGGATGTAAGAATGCTAAACGTTATAAAGTTACTTTCATGTATGAAAACGGTGATAAGATAATTGAAGTAAAAGTTAGTAAGGGATCTAGTATTAGTTATCCTAATACCAAAGAAATAGAAGGTTATTATTTTGAGTTTGATAAAACTCTTGCCGAATTGTCAAATATTCAATCAAATATTAAAGCTACAGCATACCAAAAAGAATGTGACAAAGTATGCAGATATTATGATGGAGAAACATTATTAAAAGAAGAAACAATCAAATATACGGCTAGTTCTACTGCCCCTACTATTGAAGGCGAAGCTAATCCTAGTTGGATATTAACTACAGAAAGAGTAAATAATGTATATTATTATACTTACACCCTTGATTCAGGAGAAGAATTCGAAGTAATTTTTGAATATGAAAATGGTAGATTCATTTCTAGCGAAAAAGTTAAATATGGTTCAAAAGTTGAATACCCAAATTTAGGTGAAGAAGAAGGCTATTATTACGATTTCGATTCAGATGGTGATTTAAATCATGTAACTAGCAATATAACAGTAGTAGTTAGTAAATTAATTTGTGATAAAGATTGTACTTTTTACATAGATGATAAATTAGTTGATGAACAATATCTTGAATATTTTGAAAAGCCTCAATTTCCAGCCAACCCTAAAGGGACGACAAACCAAGTTTGGAATGAAGTTAAAGAACGTATTGATAATATTTATTATGTAAAATATACTTTAAGTTATGATATTTTAGAACCTACTATTACATATTATGATGATGGTCAAGTTGTAGATTTATTACCTAATAAATTTACTTATGGTGAAAAGGTAACTTTACCAAGTTATTCTAAACCAGGATATGAATTTCTAGGATGGTATATATCTGATATATCTAATACTAGCTGTAGTGAAGTTGGTGGCTATTGCGAAGATAACATCAAAGTTTATGCTAAATTCGTTCAAACAAGTGGCTTTAAAGAATTTGTTCTTCCCGAAAGTAGTGGTAATTTTACAGGGATAAGACGAGTTGAAAATGGTAGTGGAACATATGTATATCAACCAGTTTTTCCAACAACTGCTAATTCACAAGTAACTTTATATGATTGGTCTACTAGCGATAGTAGCATTGCAACTGTATCTACTTGGTCATCAATTTCTGCTAAAAAAGCCGGATATTGCGTTTTGACCGCAACATTGAAAACTAATCATAATTACAAAATTAACTGTGTTATTCATGTTACATCTAGTGGTATAGAATTTTCAAATGTTAATGAAGCAAACAATCACATTTTATATAACGTTACTTTCTTAGGCAAAAATGATGAAGTAATAGCCGTAAGAAAAGTCGAAAAATGGGGCGCAGTGATTCCACCAACACCTCTATCTTATGATGGTTTTGCTTTTGTTGGATGGGACAAAGATGTATTTAATATAACTGAAGATACGCAAATTCATGCAACATATGTTGAAGGTAGCAATCCGTACGTTGGCAAAAAAATCTCAATAATTGGAGATAGTATTTCTACTTACGAAGAATATGTGCCAGAAGGTTATAAAACTTTTTATCCATACCCTACTGCTGATGTTAGTGATGTAAATCTAACATGGTGGATGAAAGCAATTAATAAGTTAGGTGGGAAGCTATTTATTAATAATTCATATTCGGGAAGTTGTGTTTCTACTGGTGGTTCTAGTGCATCACAAAGTATGGAAAGACTTTCAAAACTTGTAGTAAATGGTGAAACTCCTGATGTAATAATTATCTATATGGGTTCTAATGATTGTCATGCTCCATACACAGTAAATAGTTTTAAAACAGCATATAAAAAGATGTTGACTAACTTAAAACAATTATGTCCAAATTCAGAAATAGTACTATGTACTTTACCAACATCTAATTTATATACAAAAGAAAATCAAAATGCATATAATAACGTTATAACTGAATTCGCGACAAATTATAAATTAGTTAATTTGGATAAAGTTGATATTACAAATTATTTAGTTGATTCTGCTCATCCAAACAAAGATGGTATGGAAAAAATCGCAGAGCAAATTGTAAAAGACATGCTAAAATAAAAGGGCTTTATAGCCTTTTTTGGTTTTTTAATAGTTGAATTAAAAAATACCTCTTTTAATAGATTAAGTTAAATTATTGAAAAAAAATAGCAATTGTGCTATAATAAAAAAAGTTAAAATAATTGGAGGCGTACTATGTATAAAATAATGGCAGTAAATGCAGGTAGTTCATCACTTAAGTTTAAATTATTTGAAATGCCTGAAGAAAAAGTTATTGCGGAAGGAATATTTGAAAAAATTGGTTTATCTGATCCATTGTTCAAAATCAAATATGGAACAATTGAAGAAAAGCAAAGAGTAGATATTAAAAATCACCAAGATGCAGTTGAAATGTTATTAAAAGTTTTAGTAGATAAAAAGATTGTATCAAAATTAGAAGAAATCTCTGGTGTAGGTCATCGTATTCTTCATTGTGGTGAGTTCTATAATGATTCAGTTTTAATGACTGAAGAATCAATTAAAAATGTTGCTTCTGTCAATGATTTAGGTCCATTACATAATCCTGCTAATTTAATGGGTGTAGATGCGTTTATGAAAGCTTTACCTGGTGTTCCAAACGTAGGTGTATTTGATACATCATTTCATTTAACAATGGAACCAGAAGCATATATGTATGCAGTGCCTTATGAATGGTATACAAAATATGGTGTAAGAAAATATGGTTTCCACGGAACATCACACAAATATGTTTCTAAAGAAGCTGCAAAATTCTTAGGAAAACCAATTGAAGAATTAAGATTAATTACATGCCATATGGGTAATGGTGTTAGCCTTGCCGCAGTAAAATATGGTAAATGTGTAGATACAACAATGGGTCTTACTCCACTTGATGGAACACCAATGGGAACTCGTAGTGGTACACTTGATCCTGCTGTTGTAAGTTTTATTGCAAGTAAAGAAAACTTAACTGCTGCAGAAGTAGTAAATATTTTGAATAAAAAATCAGGATATCTTGGTATTTCAGGAATATCAAGTGATTCAAGAGATTTAAGAGCAGTTGAAGATACAAATGAATTAGCCGCATTGGTATTAAGAATGCAAGAAAAGAAAGTTGCAGATTACATTGGTAGCTACTATGGATATATGGGTGGTGCAGATGCAATTATCTTTACTGCTGGTATCGGTGAAAATTCTTCAGAAACAAGAAAAGCTATTTGTAATAGATTAGAAGAAGCATTTGGTATCAAAATTGATGAAGCTAGAAATCTTGCCGCAAGAGGTCATAATGCATTAATTTCTGCAGATGATTCAAAAATTAAGGTATTAGTAATACCTACAAATGAAGAAATAATGATTGCACGTGATGTAATGCGCATTGGCAATATTAAATAAATTGTTGCAATTCTAAAAAAAACGTGTTATAATTAATACACTAAAAAGGAGGAATACTATGAATCAACCACAAGATATGCTTTCTGCTAAACCGGTTTTAAAGGTTATCGGTGTTGGTGGAGGTGGCGGGAATGCCGTAAATCGTATGATCGATAATGATGTACATGGAGTTGAATATATTGCCATTAATACAGATTGCCAGGTATTAAGACTATCAAAGGCTGATGTTAGAATTCCAATTGGTAGTGAATTAACAAAAGGTCTTGGTGCTGGTGCAAATCCTGAAATTGGTAGACGTGCCGCTGAAGAGTCAGAACAAGAAATAAGAGAAGTATTAAAAGATACTGATTTAGTATTTATTACTGCAGGTATGGGCGGAGGTACCGGAACTGGTGCAGCACCTGTAATTGCAAGATATGCTAAAGAAGCTGGTTGCGTTGTTGTAGGTATTGTTACTAAACCATTCAGTTTTGAAGGAACAAAGAGAATGCAACAAGCATTAGCCGGAATTGAACAAATGCGTCAATATGTTGATACACTTGTAATTGTACCTAATGATAAATTATTAGTAGGCGGAGATATTCCATTCTTACAAGCATTTAGCGAAGCAGATGACGTTTTAAGACGTGGTGTACAAGGCATTTCGGAAATCATTACTTTACCAGGATTAATTAACGTTGACTTTGCGGACGTAAAAAATGTACTACAAGGAAAAGGTTCTGCTCTAATGGGTATAGGTATAGCAAGTGGACCTAACCGTGCAATTGAGGCCGCAAGACTTGCAATTAGTAGCCCATTACTTGAAGTAGATATTAATGGTGCGACTGATGCAATCGTTGAAATAACAAGTGATGTTGATATTACAATGAAAGAAGTTGAAGATGTTATCTCAGAAATCAGAAATGCGTCATCAACAGATATCGATATAATTTGTGGAACAGGCTTTAACTTAGAATTAAATGGTGAAGTAGTTGTAACTGTTATCGCAACAGGTTTCGATTCTACTAACAGAATGTCAGATGATGAAGAACAATCACAACAACCTCAAGATCAAGGAAGAAACTACAACTATTCTCAACCACAACAAAGTAATTATGGATACCGTCAAAATAACAATAGTTATTCAAATTACAATAATAGTTATAGCCAAAGACAACCACAACCACAACAACCTCAAGAACCAAGAAAACCTTATGTCAATGGTGGTAGCACTAAAGAAGAACCAAAGGACAATAGTAATACAAAAGTTCCAAGTTGGTTACAAAATCGTTTTAGATAAAAATCTGTTTCAAAAACAGATTTTTTTTAATATTCCTTGCAAAAAAATTAATCACTATGCTATAATATAATTGCTAACAAGCAATAGATAAAAAGGGGAATAATATGGAACAAAATCAAAACGAATTAAACCAAAATGAATTAAATCAAACAAATCCAGTGGAGGAAAAGAAAAACAGATTTGTTAAATTTATGGATGACAAATTAATTAAAGCATTATTTATTTTATTAATATGTAATGCATCATTAACAGTTTTATCATCTATAATGGCCGGGAATAATATTTTATCTTTAGCACTTGATGCAACATTCCCAGTACTTTTCACTGTATTTTTAGGATTGGCAATTAATGCAAAAAAAAGAGGTAGTGATGATTTACAAAAATCAATGAACGCTATTGCAGTAACTTATAAAGTATACGCAATTTTATTATGGGTATTGCTAGGGATAGTAATCATTGCATTACTATATGCTTTATCTGCAACTGATATTATTAGAACCATTCTTGTTGAATCTGGTGGAAATCAACAGGAAATTGATTTATTTTTATATGTATATAGTTGGATTATGGTAGTAGTGTTAGTTGTTTTTGTAATAGCTACAGTTATCATAACAATTTATAATGTTAACTTAATGAAAGTGTTAAAGGGTATGGCTGATGCAGCTAAAACTGGCGAACATAGATATGGTAAATACATAAAAGTAACTAAAATATTTTCACTAATAATGGGTATATTTATAGGCCTTAATGCCCTTTATAACATTTCAAAGATGTTTGATATCGCTTCTTGGGAAACTACAATACAACAATATGCCGAAATGATAAAAGAAGCTTATGGAGTGGATATATCTGCTTATTTAAGTGCAAGTAGTACTGCCCTAGGCGTAATTAATGTCTTATTTAATGCCGTTTCTGCCGCAATCTACATTTTACTTTATGCTATCTTAAATAAAGTTGAAACTGAACTTGTTTTAAATCAAGGACCAACATCAGTTAGTGATTATAGTACTAACCCTATGAATCCATTTTAATTAAAGAATCTCACATTTTGTGAGATTTTTTCTTTTCTATCTTACTTTTTTCATCAAGATATTCTAATAAAAAAATATATAATAGCTATTGGTGATATAGATGATTGTATATTGGGATCTATTAATACTTTCAACCATAATTGTGAATTATGCTTTTATTAGAACAATTGCAATGTTACTTAATGATAGGCTAAAAGTATATCGTGTGATACTTGCTTTAATTGTTTCGGTTTTAATGTTGTTATTATATTTTTTACCATATAAAACCTATTATGCAATTAGATATATAATGGGAGTTTTGGTTGGTTTAATTGCTTTTTCTAATAAATCAATAAAAATAAAGATAATTGAAATAGTTCTTTTTTATTTACTTACAATGACTTTTATTGGTACATTATTTGTTTTTAAAATTAAAAGTATTATATTAATGATTATAAGTTTGATATATGTTATTTGTTTATATATCATTCAAGGTTATGCTAAACACTTTAAAAATATATACTCTTTAAGGATAGAAAATAAAAAAATTAATGGGTTGTATGATACTGGTAATAACACAAACTATCTAAATGTACCTATAGTTTATTTAAGTCAAAGTTTATACAGTGAACTTTTTTTATATGTAACTGATATCGAAATATCAACAGTTAATAACATATCTAAGATCGCAATATATCAAGGCCCTAAAATAGTAATTGATAAAAAAAGTTTAAATGTATATTACGCCTTTTGTAATATAGATACCAAAGAATATCAAGCTATTCTACCAAATAATATTTTTGATTCATCCCATAATATAACAAAATAAGTAGTATTATTTTGTTAAAATAACTTAGAGGTGATGAAATGATAAAACTACTTAAAAAACTTTTAGATAAATTGTTTGTTAATAAAGGCAAAAATATATGCTATTACATAAATAGTAATAATGTTTTACCACAGCCCCTATCTGAAGAAGATGAGGCTAAATTGCTATTAGAGGTCAAAAATGGTAGCATAGATGCACGGAATGAGTTAATTGAACATAATTTACGGCTAGTTGTTTTTATCGCTAAAAAATTTGAGTCAACAAAGATAAATATGGAAGACTTAATTAGCATTGGTTCTATTGGCTTAATTAAAGGTATTCAAACATTTAAAATGGAAAAAAATATTAAACTTGCAACATATGCATCAAGATGTATAGAAAATGAAATATTAATGCATTTACGGAAAACCCAAAGAACTAGACAAGAATATTCATTAGATGAAGTACTTAGCATAGATTCAGAAGGTAATGAAATGATACTATCAGATATTATAAGTTCAAACGAAACTTTAGCACTTACTAAAATGACTGAAGAAGAAGATGTTAAAAATTTATACTATGCAATTGATAAATTAACACCTAGAGAAAAAGAAATTGTAATTATGCGATATGGTTTGTATGGTGAAGTACCACTTACCCAAAAAGAGGTTGCGGATAAACTTGGAATATCACAATCATATATATCTCGACTAGAAAAACGCATCATTGATAAAATGCGTCAAGAAATAGAAAACTTAGTGAAGATAGCTTAAAAATAGACTTTATTTTAAATGAAAAATTCAAGTATATTTAACAACTTTTTTAAAATTGCATAAAAAGTTTCAAAAAAACGCATACTCCTTTTGGAAGGTGAAAATATGCGAAATAAAGTTGAAATAACAGGTGTTAATACCCTTGAATTAAAAGTCATTCCTCAAGAGGAAATGATGGATTTAATTAAAAAGAGTCAAGCGGGAGATAGATCCGCAAGAGATATGTTAGTAGAAGGTAATCTAAAACTAGTACTTAGTGTTATTAAAAAATTTAATAATCGTGGTGAAGACTTAGATGACTTATTTCAAGTAGGTGCAATGGGATTGATGAAAGCAATTGATAATTTTGACTTTATTCATGGAGTTAAATTTTCTACCTATGCGGTACCGATGATAATTGGTGAAATAAGAAGATATTTACGTGATAATTCAGTAGTTAGAATAAGCCGTTCAGTTAAGGATACTGCATATAAAGCTCTACAATTTAAAGAAAAATTCTTTAATGAAAAAGGAGAAGAACCTACTATTGAACAAATAGCAGATGCTCTTAATGTTGATACAATTGATGTTGTCATAGCATTAGAAGCAATTCAGGACCCGGTTTCAATATATAGCCCTATATATAGTAATGGTGGTGATGAAATATATTTGATAGATCAGATTGCGGATGACTATGAAACCGAAGAACAAAAGTTGAACAAAATGATAATTAATGAGGGAATTGCTAAACTAAACAGTCGTTTAAAAGGCATAATATATAGTAGATACTATGATAACAAAACACAAATGGAGATAGCTGAAGAACTTGGTATTTCACAAGCACAAGTATCAAGATTAGAAAAAAGTGCTTTAAAGATTATTTTTGAACAAAAAGACAAAATGAAGTATCAATAGTAATTTATCTCTTGCTAAAAATAGCGAATAATGATATAATATACCTATAAAGATAGAGGTATGTTATGAAAAAAATAATCGGATTCATTATAACAATATTAGCAATGTGCTCTTTTGCATTTTGCAATATTGAAAGTAAAGAGGTAGTATATGCTAGTGGTGAAGAAGAGGCTGTATTTAACACACCTGAGTGTTATCAACAAGCAAAAGGATTATGGAGTAGTTTTGTAATTGGTGGTAGTTCAATTGCCACAAGTGGTTGTGGACTATTGTCATTAACGAATGCGGTAAACTATTTAACTGGTAATTTTATAGAACCAACTAATCTTGCTAAATACGCTTATGCGATTGATGCATACAATGGCTCAATTGGTGGTGGTACCGCAAGATGGGTTTTGTATAATCAATTACAAGCATATGAGAAAAAATATGGTTTTAAAGTAACTAGTGCTGGTCGAGATGGAACTATTACTAGACCAGATGTAAAAGCACACTTAAAAAAAGGTGGAACTGTTATTGCTCACGTATATGGACATTTTATTGCAATTGTTGGTTACAATGAAGTAAATAATACATATTGTGTATATGACTGTGCTGCTAATGCAAGTAAAAGATATTCATATCCTTATGGCACATGGCTTAGCGAAGATATTTTGAAAAATTCTCAATATATGTCAGTTGACTGGTATTGCTTATTAGAAAGAGCAACAAATTCAATTGTTAAATTAGACCAAGAAGGCGGTACATATAAGAACAGTAAAGCTACTGTTTCATATTTTGTAACAAGTAATGAAAATACTTTAATAGATGTTTCTGGTTTTGCATTAGATGAAAGAGGAATTGAAAGTTTCTTCTATATTGTTGATGATAAAATAACTGAACAATATCCACTTTCAACTGTCGCAAGATATGATATATATGATAAGTTTACTAATTATCAAGTATGTGATCCTACTAAAATAGGTTTTGAAGGTCAAATTGATACTACAAAACTTACTAAAGGAACTCATCGCATTATTATTAGTGCTAAAACACCAAATGGTGGTGTATGCGATGTTGCAACAGTAATGATTAATAAAGGAACTGTTGATGGCACAATTGATAAGGTAAATAAAACTAATACGGTTGAAATGTCAAGATATTCTAATCAAGCTGGTTTAAGGGATACTTGGCCGGAGGCTGGTATTTATCAACCTTGCTTTAGAGCAGAATACAATTATGTTTTAGATTTAGGCCAAATTGATTTTAGTAATTATAAAAGAGCAGATATATATTATTCAACTGATCAAAGCTTCATTTCTAATAAAGATGGCGTTCAATCAGTAATTGGTTTTAAAAATAGTAATTATTCATTTGGATATCACGGAATGCCTTTAGACTTAAAAGATAGTATAGCCTATACTAACATGATAAATGCAAGAGGTGGATGGACAACTGATTCTGTTGTGAGTGTTGATTTAACAAATATAAATTACAATGGTCCTACATATCTAAGTGGTTATAACCAAGAAAGTGCACTATATGTTGTAAAAAAAGTAGTCTTCTACTATAATGATGATTATGAATTTCATAATTTCAAAGAAGCAACATGTACAGCTCCTAAAACATGTACAGATTGTGGCGCAACTGAAGGAGAGGCTTTGGGACACTACTATTTACCAGCTACTTGTTTAAGTCCTTCTAAATGTTTTAGATGTGGCGATGAAGTAGGCGAGGTAGGTAGCCATGATTATATAGAAGCAACATGTACAACTCCTAAAACTTGTAGATACTGTAATGAAGTAGTAGGTACAGCTAATGGTCATAATTATGAAAGAAAAACCAAAAAAGCTACTTGTAAAGAAGCCGGTGCAATTTATGATGAATGTAGCGTATGTAAAGATGTTCAAATAATACAAACTGAAGATAAACTTCCACATGAACTTGTTCATCACGATGGTAAACCTGCCGAATGTATCAAGACAGGATATGAAGCATATGACACATGTAAAAATTGTGATTATACAACATATAAAGAACTACCTATATTGATGCATAATTATACAGAAACGGTTGTCTCACCAACATGTGAAAGTAAAGGTTATACACTTTATAGTTGTACAAGATGTCAAAATAGTTATCAAGCTAATGAAAAAGCAAAATTGCCACATAAAGAATCAGATTGGATAATTTCTGAACCAGCTACATGTGTAGATTCAGGAAAAGAAATAATTGAATGTGAAGTATGCCATACAATAACCAATGAAAGAGAAATTGAAGCATTAGGTCATGACATTATTAACCATGAAGCACTTCAAGCAACTTGTGAAAATATTGGCCATTATGCATATCAAACATGTTCTAGATGTGATTACACAACTTATGAAGAAATTCCTGCACTTGGTCACGATTATCATATTGTTATAATTAATCCAACTAAACAACAAGATGGTTATACAATTCATAGATGTAATAGATGTTCAGAAAGTTATACTGATAACTATACAACAGTAAAGAGTAATTGTAAAAAATCTAGCATAGCGACAATTATTGCAATGGTAACTACGCTATGTTCATGTTTGTATATATATCGAAGCAAAAAGAATTAATAAATAAAAAGTGCTATTTAAATAGCACTTTTTTAAACTTTGATATAATATATATGTTGATTATGAAAGGATGCGATAAAATGTTAAAAATTAACACCAAAAAGTTAGTCTTCCTAGCAATTATGATGGCACTCGGTATCGTCCTAAAATCATTCCTATCAATAGGTAATAATAGTTTTCGTATTAGTCTTTGGAATATTCCAATATTTTTTGCGGGAATAGTTGGAGGTCCCATTTATGGGGGAATTTGTGCACTTGGTGCCGATCTCATATATGGCTTTTGTTTTTCAAGTTATCCGTTTTCAGCTATAATGACCTTAACTTGTGTAGTTTGGGGGATAAGCGGTGGATTATTTTTCAAAAAAAATATAAAATTTATTCCACTTGGAATTACTGTGTTGATAACTTGCCTACTCGAAACAACTATTAATAGCATATATTTATACACATATTTTGAAAGTGTTGAAAGAGTGTTAGCAGGTCTACCATTAAGATTATTAGTACAGCTAGTAAGGTGGCCACTTTCAACAACAATAATATACACTTTGTATAATAAGGTATTGATTAACGCAAATTTTGAAAATCAAAAAGAAAAGTCTAAAAACTAGAAAAAACTAAAATAAAGTAATATAATAAATGTTAAGAAGAGGTATAAAAAAATGAGTCAAAAAAAATTAGTAATGTTAGTTATTATGGATGGCTTTGGAATTAGAAAAGAAACTGATGGTAATGCAATAGCAGCAGCTAAAAAGCCTAATCTAGACAAACTATTCGCAAAGTATCCTCACACATTAATTGGCGCATCTGGTGAAGCTGTAGGTTTACCTGATGGACAAATGGGAAATAGTGAAGTAGGTCACTTAAATATTGGAGCAGGTAGAATTGTTTTCCAATCATTAACAAGAGTAAATATTGCTTGTCGTGAACATAAACTTGATACTATGCCTGCAATTGATAACGCAATTAAACATGCAATAAATAATAATTCTACTTTACATATTATGGGATTAATGTCAGATGGTGGTGTACATTCACATATAAATCACATAATATACTTAATGAATAAAGCAATCGAACGCGGAGTAAAGAAAGTAGTTGTTCATTCATTCTTAGATGGTAGAGATGTTCCACCAACTTCCGCAAAACAATATCTTACACAATTGAGTGAAGCACGCGAAAAGGGTGTTGAACTAGGTGTAGTATGTGGTAGATATTACGCAATGGATAGAGACCGTAACTATGATCGTACCCAACTTGCATATAATGCATTAGTGTTTGGTGATGCGCCAGTTAAAGGTTTATTAGAAGGAATTGATGAAAGCTATAAAGAAGGTATAACTGATGAATTTGTTAAACCTTACATTGTTACTAAAGGTTGCACAATTGAAGAAAATGATTCAGTAATATTTGCTAACTTTAGACCTGACAGAGCAATTCAAATTAGTGTTGCATTAACAAATCCAAAAGAAGCAACTGGTGAAAAGGGAAGCTTACAAAGATATGTAGAATTCAAGAACTTATGCTTTGTACAAATGATGTTATACTCTGAAAAAGTAAAAGGTGAAGTAGCATTTGGATTACAAGAATTAGATAATATGTATGGTGATGTTATTTCTAATCTAGGATTAAAACAACTAAGAATAGCAGAAACTGAAAAATATGCTCATGTTACATATTTCTTTGATGGTGGTGTAGATAAAGAGTTAAAAGGTGCAGATCGTATTTTAGTACCTTCTCCTAAAGTTGCTACTTATGATTTAAAACCAGAAATGAGTGCTTATGAAGTAACTGATAAAGTAGTTGACGCAATATTATCAGAAAAATATGATACTATCATTCTAAACTATGCTAACTGTGATATGGTAGGTCATACAGCTGTATTTGATGCTGCAGTAAAAGCAGTAGAAACTGTTGATACTTGTGTTGGTAGAGTATATGACGCAATTATGAAAGTTGGTGGCACAATGGTATTAACTGCTGACCATGGTAATGCTGATATGATTTGGGATGAACATCATAACCCATTCTCTGCTCATACAACAAATCCAGTACCATTCTTAATTACTAATGAAAATGTAGAATTAAGAAAAACAGGTAATTTAGGTGACATTGCTCCAACAATGTTAGATTTACTAGGCATAACTAAACCAGTAGAAATGACTGGAACTAGTATGATAGCAAAAAGAAAATAATATTATGCAATATAAAAAATCTGTAAATTGAGATGCATCTCGGTTACAGATTTTTTTATTTTATCTAATAAAATGCAACTTAAATACATTTATACATAATATATTATTGATGGTACCAAAATTACAAAATGTCTTTACAAAAAGCATAATGTATGTTAAAATATAATTGTCAATCGTCAAAAATGTCAAGACTCATAAAAGTATCGACATATTCGACATTGATTATCATTATAATTTCTACAAAAAATATTAAATGAAAGGGGGAACGAGATGAAAAAAAGGATTTTCTTAATATTAATTCTTATAATGGTAATGACTTTAATTTCTTGTAAGAAAGAAACTACAAAAGGATGTGAACACGCATTCCAAGAAGCAACGTGTACACAAGCAAAAACATGTAGTAAGTGTGGTGCAACAGAGGGAGAAGCATTGGGACACACATTCCAAAAAGCGACATGTCAAGCACCAAAAACATGTTCAAGATGCGGAGCAACAGAAGGCGTAGCATTACAACATAATTATGTTCTTAATGCACAAGGTAATTATTTTTGTACAATTTGCAAAAAACATATTGTTGATATACTTGGTAAAAACTACTTCTTAAATAAATTTTCAGAAATGGATGGATGCCAATATGAAAGAGTAAACTTTTGCAGTTTTGGTGACCAAAGTATACCAGTTTTAGATAATTTTGCAAGATATAAATTATTAAAAGAACAAGCAGTATTTGATGAAGAAAAACAAGTATACCTTGTTCCAATAATTATTGAAAAAGTCTATGCATTAGACAAAGACAAAGGCGATATTGAATATGTAGTACAATCTGCAAAACCTGGAGATAGTGGTTCTAAAAAAGTAACTTTAGATGAATTAAATAGTGAATATAATATATATGTAACTATTTCAAAACCAAATTATGAAAAGTTAGCAAATATAGATACTATTATTTCAATAGCATCAGTAAAAACAGAAGAATCTGAAAGAGTTGGTAATGATATTACTGAAACATTCCATACAAAAACTAGTTATTTGTTTGAAGAAGATATTGATATCGAAGAACCTACAATTAAACTAGCAATAGGGTTAGATAATTACTCATATATAAAAGATGGTAAATTCTACATTAATAATAATGAACATTTAGAATTAACAGCACAATACTACTATCAAGCATTAAAAGATGGAATGAGTAGTGAAGAATTTGACAAATGGGCATTCGTAGCAAATTATCGTCGTATTATGCGACTTTTAGATCCAACAAGTTTGGATTTATCAAAATAACCATTTTTGTTTAAAGATAATTGAATTCTACTTAAAGGAGAGTTATAAAAAATAACTCTCTTTTATCTTTTTTTACTAGATAGTAAAAAAACAAAAAGGAGGTTGTAAAAATAATAATACTAATCTATAATTAAATTGCAAAAAGGAGAATGACTATGACAAAGAAAACTTATCGATTAAATAAAAAGGCTTATAAAAAACAATACAGACTTTCAAAAAAAGAATTAAAGAATAATTACAAAAACATTAGAAAAAATTTACGAAATCAGTATATAAGTGAAATTAATTTAGAAAGCAAAGAAAAACAAATAGTTAATCCACCATATAGGACAATATTAGAAGAAATAGGTAATTCAGTAACACATGGAATTGGTTCTATTCTATCAATAGTCTTTTATGTTTTAATGTTGATTCACTCAAATACGGTAAATGAATATATTGCTTCAACGATTTATTTTTTAGGATTATTTTTTGAATTTACAATGAGTACTCTTTATCATGCATTTCCGTATGGCAGCAAGGTTAAAAGAATATTTAGAAGGTTTGATTATTCATCAATATATTTACTAATAGGTGCTAGTTTTGCGCCAATATTGTTGTGCTATATAGGTGGAATATATGGAACTATTTTTGTTATTATTCAATGGATTATAATAATAACAGGTGTTACTCTTGTTGCGGTATTCGGACCAACAAGATTAAAATTTATTCATTTCCCTTTATATTTTATTCTAGGATGGAGTGCATTAATATTTGTTCCTAAAATGTTTGTTAATGATTTCAATTTATTTTTATACATCTTAGGAGGAGGTATAATTTATACACTAGGTATAATTCCATTTTTCATAGATAAAAAAGTATCACATTTTATTTGGCATTTCTTTGTATTAGCGGGTGCAATTGTTCAATGGCTTGGTATATATATCTATTTATAATTAAAGTAATTAAATAAAAAAACTTAATATTTGAAAAAAACTTATATTTCGGTTATAATGATATAGCTTATAAATGTCAAATAAAGGAGAAAGAAACATGAACATGAACTATACAAAAGAAGTCGAAGAAATGTGTAGTGTTAAAGTTGGTGCAAGTCATGGTTGTGCTCCAATTCCTCAAGAAGGCAAATGGACATATTCACGTGAAATAAAAGACATCAATGGGTTTACACATGGTATTGGATGGTGTGCACCTCAACAAGGCGCATGTAAATTAACATTAAATGTTAAAAATGGTATTATTGAAGAAGCATTAATTGAAACTGTTGGTTGCTCTGGTATGACTCACTCAGCAGCAATGGCAAGCGAAGCTATCGTTGGTAAAACTGTATTAGAAGCAGTTAATACTGACTTAGTATGTGATGCTATCAATACTGCAATGCGTGAATTATTCTTACAAATAATTTATGGTCGTACACAATCTGCATTCTCTGAAGGTGGATTAAACATCGGTGCTGGTCTTGAAGACTTAGGTAAAGGCTTAAGAAGCCAAGTTGGTACTGCGTATAGTACAAAAGCAAAAGGACCAAGATATCTAGAACTTGCTGAAGGATACATTACTCGTTTAGCATTAGATGATCAAAATCAAATTATCGGATATGAATATTTAAATTTAGGTAAATTTACTGATTTCTTAAAGAAAGGCTTAAATGCTGATGAAGCAGTTAAAAAAGCTATGGGAACATATGGTAGATTTGCTGAAGGATCTAAATATATTGATCCACGTCAAGAATAGGAGGCAGTAATAATGGCATTATTTGAGAACTACGAAAGAAGAATAGATCAAATTAATAAAGCATTAAATGAAAATGGTATTGCTTCAATTGAAGAAGCTAAAGCTATTTGTGATGCTGCAGGTATTGATGTATATAATACAGTAAAAGGTATTCAACCTATTTGTTTTGAAAATGCATGCTGGGCTTACATAGTTGGTGCTGCAATTGCTTTAAAGAACAATGCAAAGAGTGCTAGTGATGCTGCTAAGTATATTGGTGTAGGACTTCAATCATTCTGTATTCCAGGGTCAGTTGCAGATGACCGTAAAGTTGGAATAGGACATGGTAACCTTGGCGCAATGTTACTTTCAGAAGAAACTAAATGTTTTGCATTCTTAGCTGGTCATGAATCATTTGCTGCAGCTGAAGGTGCAATTGGTATCGCTAAAACAGCTAATAAAGTAAGAAAAGAACCACTTCGCGTAATTTTAAATGGTCTTGGAAAAGACGCAGCTAAAATTATTTCTCGTATCAACGGCTTCACTTATGTTGAAACTGAATTCGATTATAAAACTGGTAAATTACATGAATTAAGTCGTACTAAATATTCAAACGGTGAACGTGCATTAGTTAACTGCTATGGTGCTGATGATGTACGTGAAGGTGTTGCAATTATGCATTATGAAGGTGTTGACGTATCAATCACTGGTAACTCAACTAACCCAACTCGTTTCCAACATCCAGTTGCTGGAACATATAAGAAAGAATGTATCGAAATGGGTAAAAAATACTTCTCAGTAGCATCAGGTGGTGGAACTGGTAGAACACTTCATCCAGATAACATGGCTGCAGGTCCTGCTTCATATGGTTTCACTGATACCATGGGAAGAATGCATTCAGATGCACAATTTGCTGGTAGTTCATCTGTACCTGCTCACGTTGAAATGATGGGCTTAATCGGTATGGGTAACAACCCAATGGTTGGTGCCACAGTAGCAGTAGCAGTTGCTGTATCACAAGCTTTAAATAAATAGTTATAAAAGGTCTATGAGTATATCATAGACCTTTTTAAACGCAAGCAATTACATTGAATTAAAAAATTAGGTGTGGTATAATAATTATGAAAAATTTGGTTTTTTTCAAGTATCAAAAAAATACTAAAGATATATGCATGATGTATATATGAAATACGCGAATATTCACACAAAACGTAAATACGCAAAAAGTTATACATCTGTAACTTTTTGCTTTTTTTCAACTAAGGAAACCAAACAAAAAATAAATAGAAAAGGAGTAATAAAATGGGTGTAAAAATTGTTGATACTTGTTTAAGAGACGGACATCAATCATTACTTGCAACTCGTCTAACAACTGAAGATATTCTTCCAGTAGCTACTTTATTAGACAAAGCTGGATATTATGCTTTAGAAGTTTGGGGTGGTGCAACATTTGATGCATGCCTAAGATTCTTAAATGAAGATCCATGGGAAAGATTACGTGCTATTCGTAAAGCTTGTCCAAATACTAAATTACAAATGTTATTTAGAGGTCAAAACATTTTAGGATATCGCCATTATTCTGATGAATTAGTAGAAAAATTTGTTGAAAAATCATTAGAAAACGGAATAGATATTATAAGAGTATTTGATGCCTTAAATGATTTACGTAATTTAAAGAGTGCTGTAGATGCTACAAATAAGTATAAAAAACAATTTGGTGGTCATTGCCAAATCGCATTATCTTATACAACTAGTCCAGTACACACAATTGACTATTATGTTAATTTAGCAAAAGAAGTAGAAAAGATGGGTGCTGATTCAATTTGTATTAAAGATATGGCTGGTGTTTTACTTCCAAATGCCGCATACGAACTTGTAACAAGAATTAAAGAAAGTGTTAAACTTCCACTTGAATTACATACTCACTGTACAGGTGGTGTTGCTGAAATGACAGTAATGCGTGCAATTGAAGCAGGTGTAGATATCGTAGATACTGCTTTATCTCCTCTTTCTGGTGGTACTAGCCAACCTTGTACTGAAGCTTTAGAATATGTATTACAAGGAACAAAATACGATCCTGAATTAAACTTAGATTATTTAAAACAAGCATGTGATAAACTAACTGTTGTAAAAGACAGATTCCTTGCTAATGGTGGGTTAAATCCAAAAGCATTGACTACTAATCCAAATATCTTGAAATATCAAGTACCTGGTGGTATGTTATCTAACTTAATGAGCCAATTAAAAGGTCAAGGTGCTATGGATAAATACGAAGAAGTATTAAACGAAATACCTCGCGTTCGTAAAGACCTTGGTTATCCTCCACTAGTAACTCCACTTTCACAAATGGTTGGTACACAAGCAGTTATGAACGTAATTAGCGGTGAACGTTATAAGATGTGCCCTGCCGAAATAAAAGATTATCTAAAGGGAAAATATGGTGCAGCACCTGCTCCAGTAAACGAAGAAATTCGTAAAAAGATTATTGGTGATGCTCCAGTAATTACATATCGCCCTGCTGATGATATCGCTCCAGAATTTGAAGCAATGAAAGAAAAATACAAAGATATAGTAAAATCTGATGAAGATGTATTATCTTGCGCATTATTTGAAAATGTTGCAGTAAAATTCTTAGAAGCTCGTAATAATCCTAAAAAGGATGAAGACGAAGTAGTAGAATTTGATGTAGTAATTGGGTAGGTAAAATATGAAAAAATTTATTAGAATTTTAACAGTTTTAATGTTAGCTGTTGTAGCATTAACATTTACTGGTTGTAAACAAAAGAAACAATATGAAACAAAAGAAGTATATTTAATTGCTAATACTCCAATTGTTGCTACTGAAAAAGAAGGATGCACTTTTGTAGGATATTATCAACTTGAAGAAAGTTCTAAACGTGCAATTCTTTACCGTGAAGGATCAATTGCTCCTGCTGGTAAATACGAATTAATTTATGTTGAAAATAGCAAAAAAGATATAACTGGTAAATATTCATTCCCCGCAATGGTTGAAGATGGATTAACATTTGCCGGATGGTATTCAACTGAAGAATTAAAACAAGGTACAAGAGTTACAACAAATGCTTCAACTGAAGCCAAAGTACTTTATGCACGTTTCATCACATTTGGTGATGCTGCATTAGTAACACTTGTTTGTATTATTATAGTATTCTTAATGCTTGCATTACTTTGTGGAATTGTAACATTATTAAAGTTTGTTGCTCCAAAAGAAAAACCAGTTCAACAACAAGCTTCTGCTACAAAAGCTGAAAAAGCATTAACAATGGAAGATATTAAAGATGATGATATGATGGCTGCAGCCTTAGTTGCTACAATTGACTATCATGAAGAAACAGGCGAAAATGTTCGTGTCGTTTCAATAAAAGAAATTAAATAGGAGAGTGTAATTATGAAAGTATATAAAGTTAAAGTAAATGGTAAAGTTTACGAAGTAGAATTAGAAAGTGTTTCTGAATCAAGTGCTAAAATTGAAGCACCTGCTAAAACTGAACAACCAAAAGCTGCTGCACCAGTTGTAAGTGGTGAAGGTTGCAAGTTAAATGCTCCAATGGCTGGAACTATTCTTGAAGTTAAAGTAAAAGTTGGACAACAAGTTAATGCTGGTGATGTATTATTCATCTTAGAAGCTATGAAACTTGAAAATGAAGTAGTTGCTCCAAATGGTGGTGTTGTTAAATCAATCACTGTATCTAAAGGTGACGCTGTAGAAAACGGTAAATTATTAGCAATAATCGGGTAATAAATATGATTGGCGAATTATTTGAAAATTTCTATAAACAAATGGGATTTTTAAATGATGGTTCATTCGATTTAACAAGCTTTTTACTACGTGTAATAATGATTATCGTCGCTTGTGTATTAATTTACCTTGCAATTGCAAAAGGCTTTGAACCTTATCTATTAATCCCTATTGGAATTGGTATGCTATTAGTAAACTTAGCTCCATCTCTATATAACGATGGATCAAATGGTGAAGCTTTAGGTCTATTGTATTCTTTCCACAAAGGTATTGAATGGGAAATCTTCCCTCCACTTATCTTCCTTGGAATAGGTGCAACAACTGACTTTGGACCACTAATTTCTAGACCTAGTAGTTTACTTTTAGGTGCTGCTGCTCAACTTGGTATTTTCATTACATTCCTTGGAGCTATTCTTCTTGGATTTAATGCATTAGAAGCTTCATCAATTGGTATCATTGGTGGTGCTGATGGACCTACAGCTATCTTCTTATCTAATAAATTATTGAATGGCGCTGATGGTGGTGCAATGTTATGTGCATCAATTGCGGTTGTTGCATATTCATATATGGCCCTTGTTCCAGTTATTCAACCTCCAATTATTAGAGCACTTACAACAAAAGAAGAACGTCAAATCAAGATGGTTGAAACAAGAAAAGTTTCTAAACGTGAAAAGATTTTATTCCCTATCGTCGTAATGGTAGTTGTAATTATCCTAATCCCTTCTTGTGCTGCTTTAATCGGTATGCTTATGTTAGGTAACTTAATTAAAGAATCTGGTTGTGTTCCTAACTTAGTTGATGCTGCTGCAAAAACATTGTTATATGCAATCACTATTTTCTTAGGACTTGCTGTTGGTGCAACCGCAATGTTATCTGAACTTAACCAAGCAATTAACTTTGCTAAGATATTACTACTTGGTATGATAGCATTTAGTTTTGCTACTGCTGGTGGTGTATTAGTTGGTAAATTGATGTCTAAATTATCTGGTGGTAAGATCAACCCTATGATTGGTGCTGCCGGTGTATCTGCTGTACCAATGGCCGCTCGTGTAGTCCACAAGATTGGTCTTGAAGAAGATAAGTCAAATTACTTATTGATGCATGCAATGGGACCAAACGTTGCCGGTGTTATCGGTAGTGCTGTTGCTGCAGGATTATTATTAAGTATTTTTGGATAAAAAACAAAGCAGGTACTAATGTACCTGCTTTTTATCTAACAATAGAGGTGAAACATGAAAGTAAAAAAAATAACATTAATTGGCCTTTTAGCCGCATGCTTATGCATCCTTGCACCAGTATCATTTCCAATCGGTGTAATACCTATTTCGCTTGCAACTTTTGCAATATATATAATTGCTTCTTTATTGGTATGGCATAACACAATATTAGTTATTCTTGTATATATAGTTATAGGAGCTGTTGGCCTTCCAGTATTTTCTGGTTTTAGGGGCGGATTCAGCATACTATTAGGGTATACTGGTGGATATATTTTCGGTTATATTTTAATGGGTCTAGCGATCTCACTTTTATTAAAAAATAATAAGAATAAACTTTGGATGTATCCTATTGCTATGCTTGTTGGAACAATATTCTGTTATTTATTTGGTAGCATTTGGTATATGGTAGAAAGTAATAATAACTTAGCTTCTACTTTAGTTGTTGCTGTAGTACCATTTATATTACCAGATTTAATAAAAATAGTTGTGGCAAGTTATGTAACATATATTCTTAATACAAAAACATCTATATCTTCAACACTTTCTTAAAAATGTTGAAGATATATGGAAAATTACTCAAGCGGTTGAAGAGGATGGTTTCGAAAACCATTAGGGTGTAACAGCTGCGGGGGTTCGAATCCCCCATTTTCCGCCATATTGAAAGAACGACTTTGATACAATGCGTCAAAGTTTTTTTTATGCTTTAGGGGATTTGAACTACGGTAAAACTAGTGGTTTTATCTGGTTTGAGTCCCTTTTTTGTCGTTTTAAGAGTTGTTTTTAAAGGAACTAAGGAAGAAATCAAGCTGATTTTTAAGGAACGATTACAACTGAAATATCACGATATAGCCACAATTACACGATAATGAATTGCTAAAGCGTTACGAAAAAGCAAATGTAGAATACGGAAGAATCCAATATGAGAAGTTGCATAAGATTGGTTTGTCACAAAAACTAGAGTCATTCATTAAAGATTTAGAGAATAGACCTATAAGCATTGATTATTTCGATGAAACTACATTCCGCTTTATGGTTGAGAGCGTAAAAGTTGATAGATATAAGAGATTAACATTTAAGTTTAGAAACGGAAAAGAGATAGAAGTATAATTATTTCATAACGCAAGCCTTCATCAGAAATGGTGGAGGTTTTTTTGTGTATAAGAATGGTATTTCTGAAGAAAAAATGATATAATTAACTTAAATTGGTGGTGATAGATTTATATGAAAACCAAACTATTTATTATTGGAAATGGATTTGATACTGCACACCATCTTCCAACTAAATTTGATCCACACTTTAAGAATATTGCTATGAAATATGAACAGGACAATTTCTGGGATTTATATCAATCATGCGAAAATGATATCTGGTCTGATTTTGAAAATTTACTTGCCCGACCAGATTTTAATGGTCTTGAAGAAATTTTTTATGGATATGGACCTGATTATTCATCTGATAGAGAAAGCGACCGCAATAGCATTATATATCAAGCGGAATCAAATGGAAGATTACAAGAGGCATTATATGAGTTTGCTAATAATGCTGATGATTCTTTATGCGATGCACAAACCGATGATATTATAGAAAGAATTCTTAATCAGGATGGATATTATATTACTTTCAACTACACGCATACTTTGGAAAAACTTTATAGCATACCTAGTGAAAATATATTACATATTCATGGCGAAGTAGGCAAAAACAACCTAGTATTAGGTTATCCAAAAGGGAATTTTACCCCTGAGAAATATCACTATGATATAAGAGGAAAAGGAAGAGGCCCTTATTCAGAAATGGAAATAGAAAAGTACATCGATGGTATTGAAGATTATTATATTCAAACGGCATATGAAAATTTGCTTAATAAGTGCAAATCGTTTTATAAAAAAATCAGAATTGACTTAGTAAAAGACTTTTTAGATAAAAACCAATGCAAAATTGAAGAGATAATTGTTTATGGACATTCCTGCGCGATTGATTTTGATTATTTCAGTTATCTGAATACACGATATCCAAATGCTCACTGGAAGTTTTATATAAAAGATGGAAAACAGCATAGTAATGTTCAGAATTTGATTAGAAAATATAGTGTTAAGAACACTGAAATCTTAGAAGTAAAAAATTAATAATTGCAAATTACACAAACAAATTTCAATTAATGATTTGATAATATGAAATGATAAAGAACAATGACTTTACTCTAAGTAATGTATAGGATCTATCAAAAATTTTAAGGGTGGTATTTTATTATGAGTTTGAAAGAAGAACAAGAACAAAAAATTAAATATCTTCTTGCTACCGAAGAATTTGAAGGAATGCAAATTGTTAAATTGACAACAGATAATATCGCTAGAGTTGAAGCTATGATTATGACCGATTCTGGATATGCTAAATCTGGTGATATTAATGCCAGTCCTACATATAAGAAGAATGGTGAAGAAGAATATTCTGGTTCAACAGCATATTGGATGACAAAACTAAAATATGCTCTTGATAATAATTGTAATGAGGATTTAAGAAATATTATAAGCCATGCTGTTATAGCTGTTGATAAAGAAAATAGTACGCATATTAATTCTGATGGGGTTGGAAGAAAACAACTTACAAATAGAATTATGGAAAAAGTAAAGTCATTAAACGAAATACTGTCAAATATAGATAGTGGTTTGACTTTTATTGAAGAAATCGCATCTATTACTAGTGATGTAGATGTTAAACATAAAGCAAGAACTAATCTATCTTTTGCTAGTAAATTTGCTCATTATGCTTGCTTTTATTTGTTTGATGAAGACGATCCTAGAAGAGATAACTTTTCTATTTATGACAACGTATTAAACAAAGCTCTTCCTATTTACATCAAAAAATATAATCTTGGTGGATATAATCCGAACAGTTATTCAAGTTACTATAATTGTATTGGTGATATTATAAAAGCTTGTGGTGAAGATTTATCAAGAAATGGATTTGATCATTTGATTTGGTATTTTTACAAAGCAAGACTCGATTCAATAAAGATAAAAAGAAACACAACTAGTAAAGTGACCAATCAACCATTTACTTGCTCCCTTAAAGTTGCGAATATTTACGAATATATCTTATCAATAAAAGAGGACGCAAAAAGACAAGGAAAATCTGAAATTACACTAATTGCTAGGGATATAGCGCGCCATTTTGGTAGATATGATAGAATGGTTTCTGTTTGTAGTGCTATGAGAAAAGCTATGAATAGAGGAGATATCATTGTATATGCTCCATCAAAAGGAAACTCTACAACATTGGAGATAAAATATTACTTAAATTAGGTATGCCAAAATTTCTAAAGGTATGCCAAGATTTTTAGGGGTATGCCAAATTGTATTAAAATCACTCTAATAACACATAAGAAAAGCAATGGTTTGATACAAGTATCAAGCCCGTTAGGGATTTTATTCCTGTATAAAAATAGCGTAGTTCAAACAGGTTTATTCCTGAATGGCTACGCTTTTTCATTTGGTAAATCGACTTTACCGATTCCGTTATAGAAGATATCTATCTTCATTTGTCTATGACCATCGACCTTTTCTGCCTTATGAATGATAACCTTCTCTATGAATTCTCGTGCTATTTCATGAGTAAGCTCATCAATTCTTGTGTATTTTTGAACTAGTTCCATGAAATGGGAAGTAGATGCTGTTTGCTCATTAATGGCTTTGATTTTGCCTTCTAACTCAGCAATTTTTTCTTTTAGAGAATTTTGCTCCTGCTCATAATTCTCATTCATCTTTTTGAATCTATCTTCAGAGACAATACCTGATATTTTATCTTCATAAAGGTTTTGGATGATTGCGTCTAACTTCTCAAATCTTGTTTTCGATGCATTGAGCTCCTTAGTTAGAGAGGATAATGCCTTAGCGGTGTAAGCACTCGTTTCGTTTGATACCAGCTTAATGAATTCATCTTCATGAGCTCTAGCGAACTCTATATGCATTTTGATATCATTCAGTACAATGGAATCAATAACTTTTATCCTTATTTGATGAGCTGAACATAGTCCTTGTCTTTTGCGATAAGTGGAACAGCAATAATAATAGGCACTTGGCTGTAGAGACTTGGTTCTGCAAACATAGAGCTTCTTACCACAATCTGCACAATATAGCATACCTGATAGAACAGGCATTTCACCCATTGGAGTGTTAGCCCTCTTACGACCTTCCTTCAATCTTTGGACTATATCGAATGTCTCTTGGTCGATAATGGCATCATGGGTGTTCTTAATAATGACCCATTTCGATGGTGGATTAATATAGGATTTCTTGTTCTTATATGATTTTCTACCAGTTTTGAAATTGACGGTATGTCCTAGATATTCCTGCCTTGATAAGATATCAGAAACAACAGACCAATCCCACCAATATGGGTCAATGTTGTCTTTGCTGTGAGTATTTGCGATACCTTTTGAATTTTTATATCCTGTAGGATTAAGTATCTTTCTTTGAGTGAGAATAGTAGCAATTTTAGATGGTCCATGTCCTTGGACCGCTAAGCGGAATATCTCCTTGATGACTTCTGCAGCATCCTCATCAACTAACCAGTGATATTTGTCGTTAGGGTCTTTTATAAAACCATATACTGGAATAGGAGCAGTAGGCTTTCCTGCATCGCTTTTTGCCTTGATAACGGCTCTAATCTTCTTTGAAGTATCCTTTGCATACCATTCGTTGATGATATTAAGGAAAGGAGTGAAGTCGCTGTCTTGCTGGTTAGCTGAATCTACACCAGAATTAATAGCAATGAACCTTATGTCTTTTTCAGGGAATAGCATCTCTGTGTACATTCCGACCTTAAGGTAGTCTCTCCCAAGACGGCTCATGTCCTTAACGATAATGGTTCCGACCTCATCGTTGTTGATTCTTTCGAGCAGCCTAAGCCAATCAGGCCTATTGAAGTTAGTTCCTGAATAACCATCATCAACAAAAAACTCAGTGTTTTTGAAGCCGTTATCATCAGCGTACTTTTTAAGGATTTCTTTTTGATGAATGATTGAGTTTGAATCACCTTGAAGCTCGTCATCTCTGGAAAGACGGCAATAAAGCGCTGTTATCTTAATTTTATCAATTTGTGTCATCGTCATTGCCTCCTTCTTTTAAAATGACCATAATGGAATCAATTGTTCCATCCTCGAATAATTTAATAGCGTATTCGACCGCTTGTGGTTCGCTCCAACCAAGTGCCTTTTGGTAGTACTCGATTAGATGTTCGGTGCCTTGAATCTTGGCACCTTTTGCTTTGCAAAGCTCGATAAGTTTTTGCTTGTTTTCTGACATAAATACACCTCCGTTTGTCAGTGTATATACATCACTCTTAATCCCTAAAATAGCAACTCATTTGCCCGATATAGATGAACCTTTTTGTTTATTTTTTGACTCGTTTAAAATGAGCTTTTTAAGTTTTTCTTTTAGCACTTTTTCAGACTCCGCACTACAAGGTATGGAGCTGATGATATAAGTGACATTACCGATTTCCTTTGTGTATGTATTAGTCTCCATAATCGTAGTAGCAACTACTATCCTAGGGAGCGATTAAACTCCCTAGAATAGGCCTATAAAGGGCTTGTATTGCGTTTATTCCTCCGTATGGATTACTAATGCCTTTATAGCATTAATATCGGTAATTTTGGCATCAATTCGTTCAATACCCGCATAACCATAGTCACCAGTAGCGATGTATTTTTCAGTTAACACTCGTACGCTTAATGGTTTTCTTATAAGAATGTAAAGGTAAGAAAAATCACCAAATAGAATAGTATTTTCATCAAGTGAATTAATGATCATTACTTCTTTATTGAAGATTCTTTCACCATTAAATAATGGATAACCATTAGAGTCCTTAACACTTCTAAGTTTCATAGCCATTTCATCTGACATCATCCAAGTGGCATTTACTCTTAAATCTTTATCTAATGAGAAGAACAACTTAACTACCTCATCATAAGTAAGAGCTGATGCAGTTGATTTGGCAATGCCTGAGTTCATAATACCTAAAGGTTCTTTGTTTCCAGTACCATTGACAATAAGGTTTTCTTCAGCAATACCAAATCTTTTAGCAAACTTGGTTGAAAGGTAATTCTCAACATTAAAGTTCCTATCGTTAATGAATGCTAATTTTAATTTAGCTAAAGAACCAATTTTATAAGAAGAGAATCTAATTTCTTTTGATTCATCACTAACTTCAGGTAATGCACCAGCTTCATCAACGATTGTTGCAATTCCATTTGCGGTTGTAACAACGATTGAACCTTCACCTTCAATATTGAAAATAGAAGCAACCTTTCTAAAAGGATTATATTTAGCAAGGGTATCATCAAGTTTTGAATCAACTGATGGCATAGCAGGGTATGCTTCATTGGCAAGATTTAAAATTGAGTAATCTTCAGTAGTCATTTTGTTTGTAAGCATATGACTAAATGCTTCTTTATAAACGTTTGTTTTAAACATTATTTATTTCCTCCGTTTTGTTTAATTGTTTCGTATCTCTTGGTAAGGTCTTTCTTGTATCCTTCAGAGATTAGTTTGAAATGAATAGCATATTCCATCATCTCATCAAATGAGCCATAGAATTTACTTTCATTATTGATTTGTAAGTTGCAGTAATTAGTATCATCATTTCTAGGAACTAAAAATACTGCAGATTTTGTATCATCGATTACCACCATATCTAGTAAGATAAAAGAAGAAAAATCGATGTGAGCACGTAGATACTTTTGAAATGAATCAGGTAGCTTCATAATCACTTGACCTCCCTAAATCTTAATGAGCAGTAGTCAGTTGCATCCTTAAGTGTTGCAAATACAATAACTGAAGTACCTACAGAGACTCTATAAGGCATCTTTGTGTTTTGAACTTTTGAAACGATGACAGGTCGTTTCAACTTATCTAGGTACAATGCGACACATTCTGAATTTGGCTTAGAGAATATGTTTTTGTCGCTAGCTTTTAAGTTAGGCATTGGACCATAATACACTTTAAATTTCATGTGTTTTATTCCTCCTATTGAAATATAAATAATTGTTTTGTTTGAATCAGGGCATATACCCCGTTTGAAATCGAATTTTTATGCGTGAAACCCCAGGCTCGGTAGCAAGATGAATAGCTGTAGAGATAATAGGCCCCCAGGGGTCACTGCAGTTGTCGTAGTTGTCATAACATTTCTAGGTTAAATATTTATATTTAATAATTAATTAATAATAAAATAAGTTTCTATACGACAGCACGACAACTACGACAACTAGACTTTAAGGTGGACGCTCCTTATCATAGATTGCAGGATTAACCTCATAGACTAATCCTTTATTATGGGCTCTTGAGGTGCCTTGTTTTTCACGAAGATAACCATAATCGACAAGTAGAGAGATAACCGCAGTTGCGTTTTCCTTCTTGTTCATATACTTGCACATTCTTGAAGCTTCCCTGAACGAGATTTCATTTGTTTTTGTTGCTTTTAACTTTTCGAGAAAATTAAGTGCTTGTTTTTTAGTGGTGTTATCATCCATAAAGTCAAAGGCGAATCTTGCGTGTTCAAGAAAGTAGTTACCAAGTTTTATAGCACTTTCCATATCTTCCTTTTGGACTATCCATTCAGCTGAATCATCAGTTGATGGAGTGTATAGAAATGCATCATATTTGATATTTCTTGCCCTAGTGATTAGTGCAGATATTCTTAAGATATTTCCAACAAGTTTACCTGCCCATCCACCGATATCCTTTAGGTCAGTTATAAGCCTAGATTCAAACTCCTCGTAATAATCCTTTAATAAGTAATAGGCATCGTTCGATAGCGTTATGTATGTTGTGGAAGATTTAGGTTCCTTTAGTATTTCGTGAATTAAATCACTGAATCTTTTCTTGTTATCAAAGTTGATTGGCTTAGTTTCAAATTTTCTAGAACCAACAAGTGATTTAGGAACTGAGTATAAAAATCTAGCCGATAAGCCTCGTCCTGTAAATGTTCCATTATTAACCACACTTTCAAGTACCTTTGGTTGTACTGTAAGAAGTATTGTTAATCTTGGATTCTTCACATAAAGCGATGGTCTGCCAATACGACTAACCTTGATGAAATCGCCCGAGTATCCTTTTAGGAAAATGTCGATATTTGGAAAGTTGGTATAACTTCCTGATAAGATATCGAAGATACCGCCTTCACTAGAAACAAGTGCTATGCATCCGTCTTGACTTTCTATTTCATTTGTTAGGCTTTCAGAAGTAACATCATCCAGAGTAAGCGAAATGGGTTTAATCATCTTATGGCTTGCGTACTTGTTGAACGCATCATCGTATTCGTCTTTCGTGATTTTGCCATTTTCGTATTCTTTGGTAGCCTTTTTGTAGCGTTTTTCTAAAGAAGCATGTTCTTCTTGGCTCTTAAGAAAGTCGATGGAATGGTGCTCGTTGTACTCGGCCTCGAATGCCTGAATCACCTTTATAATTTGGTTGAACACCGCAGACTTCCTGTCACTAGGCTCAGCGACAATCATGCAGTAAAGGGACAATTGCTCCTCCCAGTCAGCCTTGCCGAAGACCTTGTATCTAGGTTGCATAGCAATTGACATAAGAGCAAGTGAAGCAACACCTGCCATATCGATAGGAGTTTGTGTGGATTCGGCTACGTCGGATACATAATTCTTTAAAACATCAGGTAATGCATCAATAGGAAATGCAGGTAGAACCACTTCATTCAAAGGTACTAGCTTGTCCCAGGAATCATTATTATATTCATCTGGTGGTATATAATCCCTTTGTGCTTTTATTACTTCGTAATACTTAAGAGCAGATTTCCATATGGTATTAAGTTCATCATTTTCTAGAGGAGGAGAGCATCTAGTTGATGCTTCACGATATTTATCTAATGATTCATTGCATAATCCATATCTAGTAAGTAATTTTAATGCAATAGAGTACATCGTTTTATTGCGACTTCCTTCTAGAATGGTCTCACCTAATTCAGCAAACTTAGCTTCATCCTCATATTCCTTAATAAAATCAGTAAGAGTCCTTGTTCCATCGATATAATCAACTTTAGGCTCAGAAGTGCCAAAAAGAAATCTAGCAGAATCTAATGCTTGACCATCAACAAAAGGAAATATTGAGTAGACCTTTTCTTTCATAGCCCTATACTCTTTAGCATCCGTTACTTTATCGATAGGAAAGATGATATGGAACTTTGGTCTAGCAGGCTTATTGTTTTTATTTTTCATGTGATTCCTACTGTGTTGAATGTAAATAGGAACATCACTGAAGAACGATGATACTTTATCAGGAGTCATCCAATCATCAGGATTTTCACTATGATCATTATCAATATCAAAGACTATGGCATCAGCATATAGGAAGTCATCAATGGAACGATGGTTATTCTTATATACTGCACATGCGTAATCCTTTAATATTACTTTTTTGAAATCCTCAAGTGATTCAACAACCACAGGATTTAGATTTTTTGATTTTTTTGCGTCTTGATAATAATTAGACGGCGTTAATGTGATTTTAAATTTCATAACATTTTCTTTACCTCGATTCTTTGAGTAGTGCGGAATAATTGACTGGCCAGTGCATTAATCCTTATAAATGTTCTTTAACGACTGCATTTATTAAAAAGTCAATTCTTGTTCCTTCAGGAGATAATGGCAGTGAATAAATAATCTGCCAAAAATTTTTGAAACTTTTTATCTTCCTTAGTATCCCTTGGACATAAATATCGTTTTTGGCCGAAAAATATTTAACTTTTTTCTTCCTCAAGTCTTAGGACCGATTTTTTGACTTAAAGTTCGGGATTTTTAAAATCTTTTTTTACCCTCATATCTAAGGCGGCACTTTTTGGCCGAATGTTTGACTTTTTGAAAAGAAATTTATCTTTTCTAGTAGTTGGATGAAGAAAAGCTGCTTTATACATAAAAAAGAAAAAATCTCTGAAAAGAATCAGAGACTAATTTGAGAAAATTATGGAAAAATTTTGGACTAATAATGTCGATAAAATAGATTTTTTTCAATAAATGTGTTATAATATTTTTATATTTCGACATTGAGGTAATTTTTATGACATATTCAGAAGGGTTAAAGATATTAAGAAAGAAAATGCTAGTCACTCAAACGGAACTAGCAGAGATTTTGTCTGTTTCATTCGCATCTGTTAACAGATGGGAAAATAGCGAACATGAGCCAACTATGAAAGTTAAAAGAAAATTACAGCCTTTATTTGAAAAATATAATATCGTTGTGGAGGGCAAATAATATGGGATTACTTCCAGAGCAATTAGCAAGAATTAAAATAGATAAACAATTAAATGAAGCTGGCTGGGACATTGTTTCAAGAGATGAATATATTCCTAACCATGCTGAAGCCGTAAAAGAAGCTTTAATGTCAGGCTCAACAGAAAGCGACTATTTATTGTTCATAGATAACAAAGCCGTTGCTGTTGTTGAGGCAAAACGTGAAGAAAATCCTCTGGGCGATGATGTCGTGCTTCAAGCGGAAAACTATGCCAATAATCCTAGAAGTTGGTATGGCTTATGGTTTGATGACCTTATCCCTCTAGTCTATTTAGCGAACGGAAGCAAGATTTTATTCAAGAACCTTCTAGATCCTGAGAGTGATTATGTGGAACTAGACAAAATGCACTCACCTAAAAAAATGCTTAAGTTAATTAATCAAACATCTACATATGGTGCATTACCAAGAATCGAAAAGAAAGGGTTGAGAGATTGCCAATATAAGGCTGAAGTTTCTTTTGAAAATTCGTTAATAAACGGAAAGAAAAAATCGTTAGCTGTATTAGCTACTGGTTCTGGTAAGACATATTTGGCTTGCTTGGCCTCATATAGATTGCTGAACTATACTCCTACTGATAGAGTTCTTTTCTTAGTGGATAGAAATAATCTTGCAAAACAAACTGAAAATGAATTCAGTACCTTTGATAGAACTGAAAACGGAATGACATTAAGTTCCCTATATTCAATTAATAGATTAAAAAAGAATGAAGATATCAATGGGGACGTTGTTATTTCGACAATTCAAAAATTATTCACTGTATTAACTGGCAATAATTTAATCGAAAGCGACGATGACGAGTCCGATGATTTCTTCAAAGATGATACAGCACAAGAACCATCAGTTGAATTAGGAGATAATTTAACACTTGCTCCAGACCATTTTAAATTCATAGTCATCGACGAGTGCCACAGGTCTATTTATGGCAAGTGGCGTGCTGTTCTTGATTACTTTAAAGATGCAATTATTTTAGGACTTACTGCGACTCCAACACCGGAAGCATATGCATATTTTGACAATAATATAGTAGAAAAATATACCTATGAAGATTCCGTTATGGATGGTGTTAATGTTCCTTTCAGAATTTACGACATCGAAACAAAAAGAACTGTTCAAGGTGGCAAAATTGAAGGCGGAACTACAGTTGTCGAAGTTACAAAGAAAACAGGCCATGAAGGAACTGTAACACCTAGCGAGACAATAGTTTACACAAATAAGGCTCTTGATAAATCCGTTGTTGATAAGAATCAAATCAAGCAGGTCTTATCTGAATACAGAGATTCCATTTATACTGACTTATACCCTGATAGAGAAGAAAACTGGAATTATATCCCTAAGACTTTAATTTTTGCAAAAAGCGATAAACATGCGGATGAGATTATTGAAGCGATTAATGAGGTGTTCAAAGAAAAGTTTGATGATAATAACGTTCCTAATGGATATGCTCAAAAAATCACTTATTCTGCAGGAGACTCTAACCAATTAATCAAAGAATTTAGAATCAATAAAGCATTCCGTATAGCGGTCACTGTTACTCTTGTTGCCACAGGTACTGATGTTAGACCACTTGAAGTAGTTATGTTCATGGCGGATGTTAAATCCGATGTTCTTTATACTCAAATGAAAGGACGTGGATGTAGAACTATTAACCCAGATAAGTTAAAGGAAGTTACTCCTAATGCCAACTATAAAGATTTTTTATAAGAATTATAAACGAATTAAATGCAATTATTTTTTTATTATTTATTGACATTTAATTATAACTACTATAAAATATAGTAGTATAGTTTGTAGTAGAAAGAAGGGCTTAAATATATGAAAAATTATGACAACTATTTTCTTCCTGTAGATAATATGGAAGAAGCAAAAAGATATTATGAGGAAATATTGGGGTTAAAAAAGAAATTTGATTTTTCTGATAAGGGAATGGTTGCTTATAATATTGGAAATGAAGAACCTGCAATAATTTTAAAAGACAAAAATAAATTTGAGAATTTAAAGCCTACAATATGGTTTGAAGTAGAAGATGTTGCAATCTTCTATAAAGAAATGTTGAATAATGGTATAAAATTTTTGAGTGAGCCTTTTAAAATTGGAACTGGTAATGCAGTCGAGTTTGAAGATCCATTTGGAAATAGACTTGGCGTTACAGATTATATTAAGTAAGGAGTAGAGATTATGTCAAATATAGATTTAGTATTATTAGGACTTATTAAACAAAAATCACAAAGTGCTTATGATATTAAAAAAAATATAGAATATCGTAATATACCAAGATGGGTAAAAATTAGTGAACAGTCTATTTATAAGAAAGTATTACAATTAGAATCAAAAGAATATATTGTTAGCCATAAAGAGAAAGAGGGAAATATGCCAGATAAAGCAGTATATACTATTACTGACAAAGGTAATGATTATTTTAATAAACTTATGAATGATATTTCAAATTCTGATGTTAGTCTATATTTGGATTTTAATGTTATTATCACGAATTTAGATTTAGTAGATGATGAACAAAAAAAGATTCTTGTTTCTAATATAAAATCAAAGATATTAGAATTAAAAGAATTACTAAATGAAAGACAATCTCATAAACAACATATTCCTAATGTTGGAAAACAAATGTTTAAACAACAATTAGCATTAGTAGAAACATTAGAAAAGTGGATAATTGATTTTGAGAATAGTTTAAAAGAACAAAATTAGCAAATATTGATTTTAAGTTAAAAGATAAATTTGTAGGGAGGGAAATTCAATGAAAATAATCAACATTGGTATTCTTGCTCATGTAGATGCAGGAAAGACAACTTTAACGGAAAGTCTGCTTTATACAAGTGGAGCGATTTTAGAATTAGGCAGTGTAGATAAGGGAACAACAAGGACAGATACTATGTTTTTAGAACGTCAGCGTGGAATCACAATTCAGGCAGCAGTTACTTCTTTTAATTGGAATGACTACAAAATCAATATTGTAGATACTCCTGGACATGCAGATTTTATAACAGAAGTGTATCGTTCCTTATCTGTTCTTGATGGAGCTATTTTAGTAATTTCTGCTAAAGATGGTGTACAAGCACAAACCAGAATACTATTCCATGCACTTCAAAAAATGAATATACCAACAATTATTTTTATAAATAAAATAGATCAGGATGGAATTAACTTAAATAATATTTATCAAAATATCAAAGAAAAACTTTCAAATGATATTATTGTTATGCAAAATGTAACATTAACTCCAGAAATATCAATTAAAAATATTATTGATTTAGATGATTGGGATCCTGTAATTTCCAAAAATGATAAACTTTTAGAAAAATATATTGCAGGAGAAAAATTGACTATACAAGAATTAACGCAGGAAGAATATAGGTGTGTTAAAAAAGGTTCGTTGTTTCCTATATACCATGGAAGTGCTAGAAATAATATAGGGACTCAACAACTCATCGAAGCTATTTCAAATCTTTTTTGTCCTGAAATGAATGAGAATGATTCAGAACTATGTGGAAGGGTTTTTAAAATTGAATATACAGACCATAAGCAAAGATTAGTTTATTTGCGTCTTTACAGTGGAACATTACACTTACGAGATACAATTGTATTGTCAGAAGAAAAGAAAGTGAAACTTACAGAAATATATATTCCTTCAAATGGAGAAATGATACAGACAGAAATAGTTTGTTCTGGAGATATTTTTATAATACCTAACAATACATTAAGATTGAACGATATTATAGGAAATGAAAAGCTTTTGCCATGCAATGTATGGAATGACAAGACTGTACCAATACTACGAACAAGAATTGAACCGATAAAAATAGAAGAGAGAGAAAAATTATTGGATGCTCTTACAGAAATTGCAGATACTGATCCTCTTTTACGTTATTATGTTGATACGATAACACATGAAATCATCATTTCTTTTTTAGGAACAGTGCAGTTAGAAGTTATCTGTTCTCTGTTGATTGAAAAATATCACATAAACATAAGAATCGAAGATCCAACCGTAATTTATTTGGAAAAACCATTACAAAAGGCAGATTATACTATTCATATTGAAGTACCACCAAATCCATTTTGGGCATCGATTGGATTATCAATAACTCCACTTCCAATTGGCAGTGGAATACAGTACGAAAGCAAAGTTTCACTCGGTTATTTAAATCAAAGTTTCCAAAATGCAGTAAGAGAAGGTATTAATTATGGACTGGAGCAAGGTTTGTATGGCTGGGAAGTAACAGATTGTAAAATATGTTTTGAATATGGTGTTTATTATAGCCCTGTTAGTACTCCCTCGGATTTTCGTTTTCTTGCCCCAATTGTACTTGAACAAACATTGAAAAAAGCGGGAACGCAATTATTAGAGCCATATCTTTCGTTTATACTTTTTACACCACAGGGATACCTTTCTCGTGCATATAATGATGCACAAAAACATTGTGCAATAATTGAAACTAGTCAATCAAAAAATGATGAAATTATTTTTACAGGACATATTCCTGTACGTTGTATTAATGAATATCGTAATACTTTAACTCTATATACAAATGGGCAAGCAGTTTTTTTGACAGAATTAAAAGATTATCAAATTGCTACTTGTGAACCAGTTATTCAATCACGTAGACCAAATAATCGAATAGATAAAGTACGCCATATGTTTAATAAAAAAGAAAATTAAGTTACTATTCGCTAAATTACAATTTATAGGGTAAAGATAATAGGAGCCGAAAGGCTCTTATTTTTGTGCCTTTAAATCCTATTCACTTACAAAACTTTTCTTATTATATATGTTAAATCGTATTCACTCTAAAAAGTTTGTTGTATTAAGAATGGTGTCGTGATAGACCCAGCTTGTGGTACAGGTGGATTTCTTTTAAGTTCCTATGAACACATGAAAGGTCAAAGTCATGAAATCGCAAAACAAAAATTTTTAAAGAACAATACATTCTTTGGTGCTGACAATACATCGTTAGTTGTTACTATGGCATCCATGAATCTATATTTACATGATATCGGTGTAGATAATAGCCCTATTGTTTGTCAAGATTCATTAATCGATAAATCAGATAGAATGTTTGATGTTATTCTTGCAAATCCTCCTTTTGGCACAAGACCTCAAGGTAGCGTTGATGTTTCATCAAATAGACCTGAATTCGAGAAAACTTCAGATAACCAAGTAAACTTCTTACAACATATCATGTCAATTGTCAAAACTGGAGGTCGCGTAGGTATTGTCTTACCTGATAGCGTCTTAACCGATACTGGAGCAACTGCAAGAGTAAGAAGAAAACTATTAGATGAATATAATCTTCATACAATTTTGAAACTCCCTACAGGCATTTTCTATGCACAAGGAGTTAAGACTAATGTTTTATTCTTTGAAAAAGGAACTCCTACAAAAGAAATATGGACATACGACTATAGAACAGGTATTAAACATACACTCGTTCAAAACCCATTAAAACGCAGTAATCTTGATGAATTTGTTAAACTTTATAATGAGTCAACTAGAAAAGAAACATACTCTAAGGATAACCCTAATGGTAGATGGAGAAAGTATCCCATTGATGAAATTAATAAGGATGAATCCTTGAACTTAAGTTTCAAGTGGATTGCTGAAGAGGACGATGACGACAAAACTATCGGTGAATACCTAACTGAAATGGAAACAATTTCTGCTGACTTAGCATCTTCAGTAGCAAAATTAAAGGATTTGTTAGAGGGTGTTTATGATGATTGATATAGAAGAATTGAAACAAAATATTATTAAATTAGCCGTTTGTGGTAAACTAACAGCTCAAAATGAAGAGGAAGATGTTGAAGAGTATTTAAAAAAATGTTTTGAATTCACTCACATTCAACACAATCTATATTTTGATGCACCATTTGAAATCCCTGATAATTGGGAATGGATGAGATTAGAAGAAATGGCATCGTTTAAACTTGGCAAGACTCCAGAAAGAGGGAATGCAGAGTGGTGGGAAGGCACCATTCCTTGGATAACAATTTCCGACATGGCTGATAAGAGAGTTATTATTTCAACCAAAGAATGTGTTACTGAAACTGCCTTAAGTAATTATTTTGGTGACATGGTTTCCAAAAAGGGAACTCTGATTATGAGTTTTAAATTAACGGTAGGAAGAGTTTCTATTTTGGGAATAGATGCGGTACACAACGAGGCTATTATATCTATATATCCTTATGGCGATTCGAATAATATCATTAGAGATTACCTTAAATACATCATAGGTTTCATGACAAGATATTGCAGAAAAACTGATGCAGTTAAAGGAGTAACGCTAAATAAAGAGAAGCTTAAAAACCTGCTTATTCCTATCCCGCCTCTTGAAGAACAAAAACGTATTGTTGACAAATTAGACGAAATTTTTGCTGAACTTGATAAAATTGATGAAAAGCAAACAAGACTTGCAACTATTCAAGAAAAGATGGAAGCAAAGATTTTAAAACTCGCCATTCAAGGGAAATTAGTAGAGCAAAGACCTGAAGAAGGTACAGGTGAAGAATTATATAATTCTTTTAATTTAAATGTTTTTGACGATATTAAATCTGAAGAGATTCCTTTTGACTTACCAAATAATTATAAATGGATTAGACTTGGATGGGTTATGGATATTGAGAGAGGTGGTTCCCCTAGACCTATTAAATCATATATAACCGATTCTGAAGATGGTATTAATTGGATAAAAATTGGCGATGTAGATAAAGGTGGAAAATACATATATTCAACTATGCAAAAAATTAAACCTGAAGGCGAACAAAAAAGTAGAAGGGTTTATCCTGGGGACTTTTTATTAACAAATTCAATGAGCTTTGGAAGACCATATATTTCAAAAATTACAGGATGTATACATGACGGATGGTTATTGCTTCGTAATTCATGTAATGCTTTTAATTTAGATTATTTGTATTTGTTGCTTTCATCGTCATATGCGTATGAACAATTTTCAAAGAAAGCGTCGGGAGCAACTGTCGACAACTTGAATAAAGATAAAGTTTTTGAGTCCTTAGTTCCACTTCCTCCATTAGAAGAACAAAAACGAATTGTTGCTAAAATTGAGGAATTACTTCCATTGTGTAAAGGGTAGCTAAACCATGAAGAAAGTAATAATTCCTGTTGCAACAATATTGGTATTATTATTCATAGCCGGAGGGTTCGCAGCAGTATTTCAAGGCTTAGATGTTTTATGGCAGGTATTTGTTGGATTCTTACCGATATTCAAACCCATCATAGAACAATCCTTGAGTGACTACTTCACATCGGCATATTTTATAGTAGGTGTCATAATCTTTATTGGCTCAACCATCGGCATTGCGTTTAGCGTTAAAGAAAGAAAAGTTCTATACATAATCATCTCTTCAATCCTAGATTTGATATCTATAATCAGCATTATTAGTAACATCGTTGCTTATGCATAAAAAATACCTCACCCTTGAGCTATTAACTCTTGGATGAGGTTTTCTTATTGCTTGATTTAGTTTAATCCCTTACGGGGTTCATCTAAAAGTATTGAACCTTTTTTTCTTTGCATAAAGGGAGTTAGATCCTTTCTGTAAGTAAACAGCAGAGCCTTGTAGGAGTGTTTAACCGCACTTTTGCAAGGCTCTTTTTCCTTATATATAATAACTACGGAACGAAAACATCATCAACGGGACGATAGGTATATCAACGGAACGAAAGTTTTTTTCGTTATACGGTAGGCGAATATATTGAAAAAATTCGATTTTTGTGCTATAATAAACTGAACGATAAATGAGAATTTATTTTGCTAATGCAAAAACATTTGACTTAAATACAGATGTTGCGGTATAATGGAAACGCAATATTTGTATGCTTACAAACGGTTTTATAGTGTTGTAAATCTATATTTTTAGGAGGATAAACGATGAATCATTTACCTTTACATGTGCGTGTTCCAATCGAGGGAAATAATCCGAGCATTACTCGTTTGGAAGAAAAATGTATTAAATGCGGAATGTGTAAGGACGTATGTACAAATGCCATAGGTGTGCATGGTACATATACATTTGAGCAGACTTGTGGAGAGGCTGTGTGTATAAATTGCGGACAGTGCGCAAATGTCTGTCCTGTAGACAGTATTATAGAAAAGTATGAATATTTGGATGTAAAGAGAGAGGTTCAGAATTCGGAAAAGATTGTCATTGTAAGTACGTCACCATCCGTACGAGCTGCGCTGGGGGAAGAATTCGGTATGCTTGATGGCAGCTTTGTACAAGGAAAAATGGTTTCGTTGCTTAGAAAATTAGGCGTAAATTATGTCCTTGATACCTGTTTTGCAGCTGACCTTACTATTGTTGAGGAAGCTAGTGAGCTTATTGAGAGAGTGACCAAAAAAAACGCTCCCTTACCTCAGTTTACCAGTTGTTGTCCTGCATGGGTTAAGTATGTGGAAACATATTATCCGGAAATGATTCCGAATCTTTCATCGGCGAAAAGCCCTATCGGAATGCAGGGACCTACAATTAAGACCTATTTTGCTGAGAAGAAGGGTATAGATCCAAAATCAATTGTAAATGTGGCACTTACTCCATGTACTGCAAAGAAATTTGAAATTCGCAGAGATGAGATGAACGCTTCTGCTCATTATCTTGGTGTAGAGGGGATGCGTGACATGGATTACGTGATCACGACCAGAGAGCTTGCAAAGTGGGCAAAAGAGGAAGGGATTGATTTTGCCAGCCTTGAAGATGGTGAATATGACAATTTTATGGGAGATGCATCTGGAGCCGGTATTATTTTCGGCAATACCGGAGGTGTTATGGAAGCTGCTCTCAGAACTGCTTACGAATTTATTACAAAAGAAAAATCACCGGAACAGTTATTCAACCTTACACCTGTAAGGGGATATGAAGGCGTCAAAGAAGCTACTTTAAAGGTTGGCGATTTAGATGTGAATATCGCTGTAGTATATGGTACAGCCAATGCCGGAAAAGTAATTGAGGGCATCAAGCATGGAGAAAAACAGTATCATTTTGTGGAAGTTATGACTTGCCCGGGCGGATGTATCGGTGGAGGCGGCCAACCAAAGGATATCATGAAGGATAAGGACGAGGTACGTAAAGCGAGAATTGCAAGTCTCTATACAAGGGATGAGGCGATGACACTCAGACGGAGTCATGAGAATCCGGAGATTATTCATCTTTATGAGGAGTTTTATGGAAAGCCGTTAAGTGAATTGGCAGAAAAGATGTTACACACTTCTTATGAAGATAAGAGTGAAATATTAAATCGAAAAGGAGATATAAAAATGAGTAAATGGGTATGTAGTATTTGTGGTTATGTGCATGAAGGAGAGGCGGCACCGGAGCAGTGTCCAGTATGTAAGCAGCCTGCATCTGTTTTCAAGAAGGTGGAAGAGTCGCCTGCAAAGAGTAAGTATGCTGGAACAAAGACAGAGAAGAATCTTTGGGAAGCGTTCGCAGGGGAATCTCAGGCCAGAAATAAATACACTTATTTTGCTTCAGTAGCAAAGAAGGCCGGATATGAGCAAATTGCAGCATTATTCCTGCAGACAGCTGACAATGAGAAGGAGCATGCAAAACTATGGTTTAAGGCGCTTGGTGAACTTGGAGATACCGCAGAAAATCTTCTTCACGCTGCAGAAGGCGAAAATGCAGAATGGACAGATATGTATGATAGAATGGCTAATGAAGCGGAAGAAGAAGGTTTCCCGGAATTAGCCGCTCAGTTCAGAGGTGTTGCTGCGATTGAAAAACTTCATGAAGAAAGATATCGTGCACTTCTTAAGAATGTTGAAACTATGGAAGTGTTTAAGAAGAGTGGCATTACAATGTGGGAATGTCGCAATTGCGGACATCTTGTAGTTAGTGCAGAAGCTCCTGAAAAATGCCCTGTATGTAATCATCCTCAGGCTTACTTTGAGGTAAGAAAAGAGAACTATTAAGATACCGTATTTATTTGATCAAAGACTATTTACAGTGTACAAAAATGTAAATTTACAAAACAGTTAGACAAATTCAAATTTGTTGGTCAGTTTAACTGTAAGCATTTTAATTACCTGTACGCAAATTGTATAAAAATAGGTATTTGCACACATATAGGAAGCATAGGTTTGATACAGTAGTGTCAGACCTTTTTTGTTTGGCAGAAAGGAAAAATTTTCCTATCCGCCAGTTTTTTAGAGACTAGAAGTAGTGAATTATTTAACTATTATCTGGTCTTTTTTTATTTTTGTATTTAACTTTTTAACGATTTAAGAAAATATGACTTAAAACTTAAATAATGAAAAATGCCTATATAAACTTTAAAATTTTGTTCAAATAAATTGTCGATTGACGGGTTGTCAATCATCGTGCACAAAATTGTGCCCTAGATTAATGGGTTT
>ENA-UOIY01000851-UOIY01000851.1-human-gut-metagenome-genome-assembly--contig:-P114-NODE-851-length-42065-cov-39.299333_pt1 | contig 42065 bp, 45 predicted proteins | sample MGYA00242335_ERZ723882 | MGnify/ENA metagenome assembly ERZ723882
CAGAGAGAGCCTGACCAGGATTGGAAATACCAGTAGCAGCAAGAGCAGCCATTTTTAATTATTTTCCTTTTAAAGTATATAAGATTTGTTGTTATAGTTAAAGTTAAACACTAGTGGCCCACATTCTCTGTTCGACCTGTCGGGTGTATTCAGGATCCCTGCCATAGCGCTTATCGCTCATAGCCTCGATCACTTCAGATTTGTTTGCAAACCCCTTAGGACGATTCACAGGAGTGGCCGTACCGCCATGAATAGACTTATTAGCGGTACCCATCTTGGAAGTCATCTTAGACTTCATGCCTTCAAGCATGAGGGAGACAGCTTCCAGATTATTGTTGTCGATTGCTCTGTTAAAGGAGTCAATCGTCTTCTGAGGGAGATTCTTGGATGCCCAATCAACAATACGATTGTACTCCTTAGTACCCCCTACGGAATCATAAACAGCTTCGGTGAAGCGAGCTTCAAGAGCCTTTCGACTCTCAATGAAACCCTCGATAACCTCAGAAGGATAACCTGCCTTCTCAAGTTCAGCAACGGTTTCATCGGAGAGCTTGCCATGCTCCTGATATTCTCGGACAGCCTTATTGAAGTCAACACCCTTTTCCTTAAGGGAGGTCTTCACGGCATCAATAGCCTTTTCGTGCTTGTCTACTTCTTCTTGAAGATTCTCTTGATCTTCATTTCGATCATGAACAGCCACATCATCAGCGTGACCTTCAGTTCCATTAGCTTGTTCTTCATTATGTTCTTCCCCCGACTTTTCGTTCTGAAGAAGGGGGTCTCCAATATCAGGGTCAACCTCAATCTGAGTCGTAGAAGACTCCATGATCTCAATGCCCTGTGCTTCAGCCTCCTCAGTGAGAGACTGAGGTTCATTAAAGTCAGTCATTAGTTATCCTTTAGTTATTCAGGTGCCTGCTGTACTAGTGTCCTAGCTGTGCTAGTGTTCTAGCTGTGCTAGTGTTCTAGCTGTGCTTCATTGACAGCCATCTGTGCACCTGCGTCAATACCCTGTTGCTGGGCATACTGTTCCATAGCGGCCTGTTGTTCTGCCTGAAGTTCCTCAGGAGTCTTCACTAGACCCGTAGCATCAATATGAGCCGCCGCAAAGATCCTAGTAGCAAGATTACCAACGTTGAGAGCCTGTAGAAACTCAGGGAACTGTTGCATCAACTGCAAAGCCTGAGCTAGATTATTAAGATCCTGTCCTCTACCAAGAGCGTCAATACCCGTGATGATGGAGGGCTCAATCTCTGCAATACTCTCATCAACCACAGGGAGCAAACCCTGAGATTGCATCTGATTGTAGACACAGGCAACAAGAGGAAGCTGTAGCTCCTGAGACAGGAGAGAATAGACACCACCTAGGGTATCCTCAAGTTCACCTGCAACGTACCTAATCTCTTCTGCGGTAACTCTGTCTCTACCTACAGCACCACTCTGTACTGCAGAGTTAAGAAGGAACGCATAAGACAAACGAGACTCAATCTGTTGAGCAGTAGTGAGTACCGTCTGCATATCCATGCTCTTATTGAGTTGCATGGGAACAACGTCCTCCATACGGCCCCTAACAAAGGCACCGTTCTCTGCCTTAGACAAAGCCCTGATGTTAGTCTGACAAGCAGGAGACACGAGATAGAGAACCTTAGAGGCAATCATAGAGATATCCACAATGCTCTTAGAGAGATTCTCAAGGGAGATAAGGTCTCCAAGGTAATCCTCAACAAAGGATCTACCGTAGTGTTCACCGTCCTTCTTATTGAATCTAAGGGGAATCCAAGGACTCTTGTTTGCAGGATAAGTCTGCTCACTACCCGCAACAGGTTCACCTTCAATCTCCTGATAGGATTCCCACTGATAGGTGTCTCCACTAGCCACACGGTAAATGTGAGTGTAGATGTCTACCTTTTCGTTGATAGTCGGTTCACCAGAATCAGGGAGAACAGACTGCATGGAATCAGGGAGACTACCACGGGAAACAGTGTCCTTAGCGACAATCTGAAGGACATTGCCAATAGTATCTCTCTGAACAGCGTACTCACGAAGAGTATAGCACCTCATACCACCTTCAGCAGGAGGCAGGAACAGAAGTGCATTGCCTGCAATGATAAGTTGCTTAATGGCTTCAAAAAGAGTCGGTCTAAGAGACTGAGACTCCATGTACTTAATCATCTGTTGTTCCATCATGGACAAACCGTATTCGATATTGTCCTTCAGTTGGTCGTCAGCAGACTCATTAAGAGCTACAGTCGACTCCGCGTCCAACCCCAGTCTAAAGAAAGGTTGATTAGGAGGCAACAGAGAAAGAAGAAGTTTAGAGGCAAGATTATTAAGACCCCTAGCACCCACAGAATTGTAAGGAGTGGAATAATTAGTACCACCATCATCAGACTCCTTAGGAAAGAGCATAGGGATCGTGTAGGTTGCACACTTCTCTGCTCTCTGTGTGTATGGGTCTCTGTCTGTCGTGAGTTTGTCATAGGTCGTCTTAGCTCCTTCAAGAGGGATATTGCCTGCCTGATGTTCAGTGCTAGCCATACCACATATCCCTCATGTTAAACTAGATTACGGCCTGCGCCTGCAGACACATCAGCATTCCCTGCCTTCTTAATTCTAAGACCCTTCTTACCCTTACGAAGCTGAACCTTTTCGGTTTCTTCCTTCTTCTCAGCTTCACCCTCAGGGTTCGTAAGCTCAAGCTCAGGAGCAGGCGTAGGAGCCTCAGGGGCACCCTGTCCACTATTACCTCTACCGGTAATCTTGTGGACAATCTTCTTGAAAGGCTTAGTGACCTTACTAAAAAATCCCATTAAATTTCCTTGTAAAAAGTTTTGTATGAAGAGTAACCCAAGTGTTTCTCATAGGTATTTTCCAACATCTTGTTGTTGAGCGTGTTGGCGTTAGAGAAGGCTAGTAGTCTTACGTTAGTACATGCTCTATTTTCAAGAGCATAAGCCATTGCTCTAGACAAACCAAGACCCTTTTGGAAAGCTACAGTGCACTCTTCATTTAAAAACGTTACTCCCTCAGGTGCATACCAAGGTCTCCCCCTAGACACTAGGGATGCACCCGAGAGAGCTTTTTCTTTGTTATAGAAAACAAGGATGATGAAGTCTTCAAATTCACCACTAATGACACCCTTAAGAAACTTACGCACTACCTTTACGTCAGCATATTTCTTAATGAAAGGGAGGGAGTCAGGGTCATCTTTGATGATCTTTGCACCCTTGTCGATGATCTGTTCTAGGATGTCTCCATCATTAGGTTGCAAGACACCAATCCTAGACACGTTACTTAGGGATGTAAGTCCCTCTGCCAGAACCCACATGTTCAATCCTCAGGGCCTTCTTGCCCTTGTTCTTCTTGTGTTCCGCAGTTTCTTCAGCACCCATTTCAGGAGCCTCAGGTTCGAGCACAGGTTGCTCAATGGCAGGAGCCTGAACCTTAACCTCAGGAACCTTAGGCTTACTAAAGAGTCCACCCATTAGTTATCTCCGTTCTGTTTATCGTATTTATTTCTAAGGTAGGTAACAACCTGTTGAATACCTAGAAGAGTCTCATTACTCTTTTCATACCAAATCATCTTTCGAATGTCAAAGATATCCTCAAGTCTCTCAATGAGATCCTTAGGAACATAAGGAAACTCTTCTTCCTCAACAACGTTGTTTTCTTCTTTGTTCATGTCTTCCTCCTACCTAGGACTATTGATTTAATTAAAAATAGCCCTAGGGGTATTAGTATTGATTAAAAAGGGTTGTACTTCTTGGGCAAACCCTCAGATTCACCTAAAGGGTAATCTTCATAGTGCAAGATTCTAGCCATAGTTGCCTCTCTAATGACATCTTCTTCAGTAAGACCCTGAGACTTGAATGCTTTCAAGACCTCAGGCCACCATTCAGAATCAGGGTGCCCATTAAGGAGCTTATTGGCTTTCACAGGCCCATAAGTGGGACACCCCTTATAGCCGTCTGTAACGTCCCCTACTAGGGTCTGATAGCACAGCCATTTCTTGGAGTCCTTCTCAGTGATGTTATGCAAGACATCATTACCGAAATCATAGAAGTAACCGGGGATTGCCTTGAAATCCTTGTCCATAGACACTGCGACACAAATATCTTTATAGACAGGACTAGTGCAGTAGATACCCACAACATCATCAGCTTCAAGGTACTTGACTGTATGAGAAATGTAGGTTTCTTTAATCTTGTCTACAAGACCTTTGTAACAACAAGGTTTACGATTAGATCGCCTACTGGACTTATAATCAGGATTGTAGGTTTTCCTAAAGTTATCCTCATCGGAGAAACAGAATACATAGGTAATCTCTTCGCCAACAAAATGCTTATTCAGCTTCTCATCAATAGCAATAAGCATGTCGGTAAAGTAATCCCACGCGTCATCTACTTCAGCATGACAAGTCCAAAGACCATCCCCCCAGTCGATATCCTTCTGGACAGCAGAGGATGCCTTAAAGGCTAGAATATCACCGTCTACAAAAGCATATCTCATTATTCACAAGCCTTAAGAATGGCGTATGCCTTACAGGTGAGCTTCCAATAATTAGTAGCTTCACTATAGTAGTTAAGGCAAGTAATGTGGCCCCTAGATGCCGCCTCAGCAATCAGCTTGGCATTCTCACGACAGAAGTCCGCCTGAAATTTCGGATTGTTCTGGTCAATATACTTAAGAAAACTAAGATACTTATTCATTTTCTTTCTGAGGTCCCTCATAGTAAACACTCTCTTCTTCCCAATCAACTTCATAGCCAAGACGTTCAAGAATCTCATAAAAGATTTCTTTGTCAGTCCAGTCTTCATAAAGTTTACAGGGATTAGGGATGTGCATAAAAAGCAGTTTACCATTCAATCGAACTTCTGCACCACCTGCAGTCCCAAAAACAGGATCCGTCTTATAGAGCCACTTAATGTCAACAACACTCTTTTTGTTGGTCTTACACAAAGCCATTACCTCCTTAGATTCATTCTTCTTAAGAAGCCTTTCAATCTCTTCTACGGTCATAGGTCTACGAATCATAACCACTCCTTAGTGACAATCGAACCAGTTGGCACCAATTTTACCCTCAGTATCCAACTGGCAGTTAAACTTAAAGAACTCCTGAGTCTGTCTCATAGACTCCTGAGCAATTCGTATACAGTCTTCTGCAATCTCTTTTGTTCTGCAGGCAACCTGTACCTCATCCTTACCGTTTCCCATATTGCTACGGGTGTCGGACTATCTCTTTACAGCCTATTGGTATTAGCTGTAGCAGGCATTTCGAGACTAGGGGGATCTCACCCCTAGCCCCTACGGTATATACCTAGTCTCTACACTTCCATTCTCGAATCCACTTACAGGCAGAGGAAAACGAGACACCAAAGACTTCACCTAGCTTAGTACCTGTACACTTATAAAGTTTCCAATACTCCTTAGCTTTAGCCTTTCTATCAGCATATCTAGTGGAGTTATGTTCGACTTTATGATCGACGATCTTAACTAGCTCAAGGTGGCTAAGGCTACAACAGGCATGATTATGACACTTGTGATGAATCTCATAGCCTTCAGGGACTTCGCCATTAGCTTCTTCCCATACAAGTCTGTGAGCCATAATCAAGGGCTTTCTACCTTTACCCTTATACCTGTGATCTCTAATCCTTAGATAACCATCTTTATTCAGTCTATGCGATGTGGAGACTATGCAACCGTTTTGATCCTTAATCAAGACCATAGGTTTACCACGCATAGCTCCTCCAATGTTTAGCTCGGGATTGCCCCATAGGGGTTTCCCCGAATTAACCTACTTTAACGTGCACAATGAAGTTTATGCACCCACGCCATCATGGCAAAGTCTCCGTCCCAACCATGCTTGTAGCCTGCTTTACGCATATTCTCCTCAACAAGACACACCCACTTCTTGCAGATAAGTGCCCCTGCAGACTGAAGAAGGGTATTCAAAGCCGAGTGAGGGCTTCGCACATAAACAACCCTGCGATCAAGCCCAAGAATACTATGAGTAATACTAAGATTGCTGTTATCAGGGTGAACACGTTTCCTCCAAGTTACCTTATTGACACCTCCGACCCACTCAGAGGACGTAATGAGAGTTCTTTCAATATCTGAGCAGAGCTCCTTATAGGCAGGTACTGCATTAAAGAATCTCTCCTTAAGAGCCTTACCGTCCTTTGCAGTACCGTTGATGACTTCTCCGAGCTTACCGTCGCCACCACCATACATCATGCAATAGATCATAGTTTTCGCTTGATCTCTTGTAGGCAACCCTGCCATCTTCTGGTTATGGGTATGAATGTCACCATTCAAGATCTCATTCACGTATTCCCCATGGTCATAAGGATAGAGAAAATGAGCAAAGCACCTAAGCTCAAGACCTGAAGCGTCGATGCCAGCTTCATACCATCCAGTAGGTACTCTAAAAAGAGACCTACATTCCTCCCCATATGGAGATCTCCCTGCAGGTACCTGTGCAACGTTAGGATAAGCGTGAGTTGCACGACCAGTGACAGCCCCATTAGGATTAACAGAACCGTGAATGCGAGTGTAACCATCAGGATCCTCCTTCATCAACTTTAGCCACGCATTGTCACCCTCAGCAAGCTGTGCAATGCGCTTGTTAATAAGCAAATACTCCAAGATGTCCTCAGTAAGATCAATACCCTTAGCAGTCTTCAGAGTCTCTTCATCAACCTTAGGGGCACCTGTAGGAGTCATTTCAGTAGGCTCCCAGCCTCGATCCATGAGAACCTTGGCAATGTGTTGGCGACTATTGGGGTTAAAGGTAACCTCTTCATACTGAGGATAAGGGACACCCGCCTTGATGTCACGCTTAGCGTTATCTCGCTTATAGATCTTGTCTCCCTTATATACAGTCCAAGACCCACCTTTTGAAACAAGGTTCTCATAAAGAACCTGTCGCTTACCTGCCAATTCGGAATAGAGTTTGGTTGCTTGATCTTTATCAAAGACAAACCCATTGCGTTCCTGCTTAGCCATCACCCAAGCAATGTCATGCTCAAGCTGGATTGCCTTAAGGGGGTAACCCTTAGCCATCAGCTTATGGAACAACTTAAGGGTAACCACAACGTCCTGCTTGTTGTACTCATACATCTCATGAGTGAACTTGTCCCATGCGTCCTCTTGTACACCATATGTGCCCTTCAGTTCACCCATACGGTAACCATAAGCCTTCAAGCTGTGGGAACCATAGAGAGCCTTGGGGAGCCTACCAGAACGCATAAGACCAATGTCAGTGTCCTTGATGTTCGAGTAGATCAAACGAGCAAGTACAAGAGTGTCAATACAGACATCTCGAACATCAAATGCAAACCTCTCACCCTTGAGCTTCTTAAGAGCAGGGATGTCGAATTTGCAGATATTGTGGCCAACGATGCTGTACCCACTAGTACCATACTTATTCAGTGCATCGAAGAACTCATCAAGATCAGTGTAACCAGTGTACAAATCAGTGTAGGAGTCGTACAACCAACCACACCAAAACCTCTTGGTGGTGTCCAACAGTCCGTCAGTTTCAATATCGAACACAATAAATTTGTTTTTAATTGTCAGCATTTTCTATTCCTTAAATAGCTTTGCTTATTTCTTAAGTAGCTTTACTAAAAGTCAGGTTCATCCTCAAAGGGACATTCAGGATCTGCATCATAGTCAGAGAGCCTGCCAGTGTTCTGGTCATAGTAGAGATGACCGCTTACACCAGTAAGACCACAGAAACGATTCTTAAGGACTCTGAGAGTCAACACATTAGGATTGTCACCCTGTTGGTTTCTCTCAAGACCAATCACCATGTCAGATAGCTGGGCAATAGCTCCAGACCCTCTAAGTTGACTAAGAGACACCTGTGCACCCTCTTCGTGCCCCTTCTTCTCAGGACGCTTAAGATGAGACACTACAAACATGGTAGCTCCAGTCTCTTCCACGAGGGAACGAAGGTTAGTCATAAGTTTGTCAATAGCCTTACGTTCACCGCCATCCTCATCAGTGTCCATACCAGAGACCACAATGGAGATATGATCAAGGAAGATACGCTTACAGCCGAGGGACACAATCATGTACCTAAGTTTACTAAGCAGATTGCCTGAATCAAGAGACCCAAAGTGGTCATAGAGGAAGAACCTGCCGTTACCAATTGTCTCGCTAAAAGATCTGCTTCGCTCACTTTCATCTGCACACTCAGGGTCGAGTATGAGTCGCTTATTGAGATGAATCGACATGAGTTCCATCCCAGTTTTTCGAGTAGACTCTTCAAGAGCAACAATTCCGCAAATCTCTCCCCGCTGAACACCAAAGTAGTATTCGAGTTCTCTGAGGATTGTGGATTTACCCATTCCACTACCACTTGTGAAGACATACAATTCGCCATGTCTAGCTCCTTTAGTTTTATTCTGAAGTGCAACCCAAGGATACTCTACGGAATCCTTAAGATCATCAATGTCAGTTACACATTTCTCGTAGAGATCGGTACCTGAAACAATCCCATCAGGTCTGTAAGGCTTGGCATTCCAAACAGCCTGAAGAACTTCAGACCCCTTGCCTTCACTAAGGCACTCATTAGGATCCTTACAAGGAAGATTAGCAATATATGCCTTACCTGCAGGCAGTATCTTTGCACACTCTTCACAGGCCTTACGACCAGGTTCATCCATGTCAAACATGAGAACCACTTCTTCAAACTTGTCAAGATACTCAAGGTTGGCCTCAATAGCCTTCTTTGCCCCTTGTGCACCATTAGGAATACTCACGACAGGCCACTTGTTACCCTGAAGTTGACTCACAGTAAGACAATCAATCTCACCTTCAGTGATGACGATCTTCTTACCACTAGCCCACAATTGGGATCCATATAGCCTATTAGAGATACTCCCAAGGACAGCAAAGGACTTATCGGGGAACCTGAGCTTCTGCCCAACAAGGCTCCCCGAATCGTCATAGTAACATGCTACTTGGCAAGGCTTCCCTTTGTAAACAGTAGAAAAATACTTGAATTTAGAACAAGTATCTTTACCAATACAACGCTTAGTAAGGGAAACCTCTTCAAGATCTTCAAAAGGAATACACTCCTTAGACACTCTAACCTCCTCACTCTTTACAGACCCATCAGGTCTAAAATAAGTATTACAAGAATAACAATACCTATGGCCATCACTAAAGACCCCACAGGCGTCAGAAGAGCCACATTTAGGACAAGGTTCATGATAAAGGAATGTACTCTCTTGATTCATCTTTTAATAGCCAAATTTACAACGAAGGCTCTCCCAACCGTACAGGTTTTTATGATACCGCATGTCTCCTGCCCAAATACAGGGGTGCTCCATGGGTGACATATGACCTGCGTCAAGGAGCCTTCGTGCCAGCTTCTTATCCTTGCGTTCGTCAGGACAAGATCCGTCGTGGTTGTTGTAAGACACTCTAGCACAGCGTGCAGAGGAAATAAGCATGAGATCATTAATGAGGACTTCAGAAGAACTAAACGAGTTCATGCAATGATCATCAACTTCCTCTTGAGTGATAAAGGGAAGACTAACATACTTCCCACAAATATGGTAGACACTAATGATAGTATTGCCTACCTTGTCCATCTCACCCTTAATGGCCCTTGCAAGATCCTGCATCTCAGGCTGTGCATCACTGGCAAGCCTAAGATGCAGGAAGTTATCCCATTCAGTAGCAGTCACAATCACGTTAATGTACTGGAAGGGTTCAAGGATTCGATTGACGTGTTGCTTATGGACACCAAGAGCAACCATGGATTCCGCAACAGCTACTGCATTACCTACAGCTTTAAGCCAGAGATCCTTAAAAGACTCATAGGTATCCTCAGAAGCCTCAACAGTACCAACCATGCCAGATTGATTCATGTAGACGTTAGAAGGGATAAAGGGGCCATTGCGTACTTGCTCAATAACCTTAGCTACAGGGATAGCACGGGAGCTACTGGCATTTCGACTGAAGACCCTGTGAGTCATGAATTCACTATGGATCATCCTAGGATACCTAAGGACGAACGTATAGAGATTATCCTGATGGCAGATGCAAAGGGCTTCACTAGATCCAACTTTAGTAGTCATTATCTTCCTCATCATAGTCGTCGTCTTCATCCTCGTCGTCTTCTTCATCAAGGGACTCAAGATATTCCTGATACTCGTCTTCCCAACGAGCTTCCCAATCAGATTCCATTCGATCAAGTTCCTTCTGAGTCTGCATAATTGCCTCTCTTTTAAAAAATAAATGGTACCCTAGGAGGGAATCGAACCCTCACGAGCCTTGCTTCTCCACTGATTCTAATTCAGTTGCGTATACCATTTCGCCACTAGGGTATTTTTCTGTGGGGTAACCGTTGCCCTTCGGATCTATTTCGGTAGACATCCTATTCGGGAGCTACCCGACCTCCTTAATTTGGCACAACGTGGAGGAATCGAACCTCTTGGCTCCTTCCCGATGTTTTATGCCGATAGTTTAGAAGACTATTTCGGGGGCACGTTGTGAATATTGATTATTGCTTCAAGTCGTCTATTGGTGTCTCTGAGTATCTTAACACCTTCCCCGTGTAGTTCTGCACCTTCTGACAGTAGGTTTCTACACTGGATGACTGACTCTGCATAAGCTCTATCGGTATGTTGCATGATGGCTTTGTTTCCTGCATTGATGTTGTACTGCAGGCGGTTAACCCGCTTATCAATAGCAGATTGCACAACATCAGCGGTAGCCATGTCTTTAAGAAGTAAGTTAATCGTTGCATCCTTTCTTTCCTGTAGAGTCTTTAGTTCCGTTAAGTGAGTCCGTTGCTCCTCTAGGAGAATCTCTTGATTTCTCTTTTCCTCAATAGATTCACCTAGAGCCAGTCCCAGAATGAATGCAAGTATAACCATAAGAGATTTCACATACTGCATACTCTCTCCCTAGGAGTATTGATTTTATTCAATGCGAACAACATCCCCTTCTTCAGGGTCTCCATTAAAGTCCTTAAAGACACCCTTTGAGAAGACTACCTTACTCCAGAACGCCTCAGTATCTTCATACCTAGCAAACTTAGCGCCCTTATACCATCCCTTAACATCAAAACAAGGACAGTCTTTGTTGACGCCTGCAAAATCTCTGTGACCAAGTACATCGACCTCATCTTTATAGTACCCTCTGAGGTAATCCAGTAGACACTTAAGAGACTCCTTCTGCTCCTCTGTAAAGTTGTCTACAGACTTGCCCTTAGAATCCACACCACCAATGAGGCAGATACCAACAGAGCAGTTGTTGTAACCCTTTACATGGGAACCAATGGCCTCTAGGGGCCTACCTCTCTGTATGGTGCCATCAGTAAGAATTACAAAATGATAACCGATACCCAACCACCCCTGCTGTCTGTGCATCTGGTCAATGGTTTTCCACGTAAAAGATGACACATTCTGAGTGGCAGAGCAGTGAACGACAAGATATTTAGTAGTCTCTCTATTCTTATAAGAGACAAAAGATTTATGCTCCTCAATCTTTGGAGCCTTGAAAGAAACCATATTTTAATTAACCTTTATTAAGAAGAATACCCTCAGGGATTACCTTGGGATCCTCTTTAATCCATTCAAGGGGTATTGTTTTGTCTGAATACTTGATCCCATTCTTTTCACAAAAGGAAGCGTAAGTTGTTTTACTTCCTTTGTAAATAGGAGTTTTGGATCTACTAAAGACAAAGCGAATGTCCAACTCGGGGTGTTGAGCCTTAATTAAAATATGTTTCTTCCTATCTTCAGAATCCCATACACCTTTAGTTTCTATGAGAATCCCATTAGGCAAAACGAAGTCAGGAGTATATTTGTGCTTACTTGCGGGCACAATATACTCCAAATACTTCTCCTCATAATGAGGCTCAATACCGAAGGCCCTGAGGGAGTCCGATACTTTCTCCTCAAGGCCACTTCGGTAAGTTCCCCTGTTGTGCATCCTCTTTTTACTATAGGCCGCACTACGGGTAGTCATTTATTACTTTAAATGCTTCGCTTTTATTCCTCTTCATGCTCCTTAAGCAGGTTGCTACGAGAAGGAAGCATAACCTTACATTCTTCAGAAAACTCATCGCTATGAATGTCATATACACAACTATGACCATTGACACGAATGAAGTAGTCATCTTCCTGATAACTCATAATCTGACCAACCAGTAGATCGGGACGACAGAAGCACTCTGAGGCTTCAGCATTAGCACTATCCTTAAACATGACAAGGACGCAGGCACCCTCAACACCACTAAGATCCTTGCTGAAGAATTCCTCAAGCCTGTAAGGCTTATCGTACTCGACACCTTCTTTGTCTTCAAAGATGAGATCATCAACATTGACATTGAACGTAAACGAGTATGGCACCACTTCATAGATGAACTTAGCATCATAGAAGGCGGTGTTGCTCTTGAAGTAACTCTGATTGCCACCAGAGAAGGAGCAATAGAAGCCACTTGGTGCCTTACCGTCCTTTTCAATGTACCAGTTGTAAGTCTCAATTGCGGACTCAAGAGCCTTTTCAAGGCCTTCCTCAGTAAGGAGGAGGCCGAGCCCTTCACGAATCTTAGTGCCGAAAGTGAACTTAATCATTTAGAAATCTCCGGGAACGTCATCGTCAATATCTCCAAAGCTCTTAGAGGAATCCTCAGGCTCCTCACCGTTATAACCCTCTTCTTCTTCAAAGCCATAAGAGGACGCAGAGGAATCACCGAACTCATTCAGAGAGATAACCTGAACTGCAAGGAGTCGCAGGGAAAGCCCACAGGTACGCGTAGAGGGCATGTAGTACGGGTTGGCAGTGAAGGACACCTTGATGACACTGTCTCGACCGATGTTGACGTCAATGGGCTTCCCCTTAGAGTCAAACTGTCGGATCTTGACGGGAATCTTTGAACCATCCTTCTTCGTGATGACCGCCTTCTGCTTGAACTTCATCACAATGCGGCCTTCTTCATCCTTTTCGTAGATGTCCTGAGTCACCACCTTGCGACCCTTAGAAATGGCCTGCTTGACATTGTCGTCATTCTCATAGAAGTCCTCAAGGACTGCCTCGAGCTTAGACACGAGGGAATTGGTCTTCTCATCATCTTCCATGACAAGATTGACCTTATAGTCACCCTCGGGATTGAACTTCGTGTCAGGAGTCTTGAGAGCGGGATACTGTGCGAGACCCTTGGGGGTCGTGAAACGATTGTTGTTGCTAGACATTAATTACTTCCTTGTTAGTTTAACCTAGGGAGGCTTGGTTACTCTCCCTAGGAGTATGGATTTTATTAGTTTAACCTAGGGAGGCTTGAGCACTCTCCCTAGGAGTATGGATTTTATTAGTTGAGGTTAGCTAAAGGCTAGCTTGCTAGCAATGACTAGCTGTCGCTAGCTAAAGGCGTACATGGACTCCTTGACTTGCTCAAGATCAAGGTTCCCCTTAGAGGGAATCTCAGGGAGCTTGTCGACCATCTTAGGAGACAAAAGGTTTTCAATGTGATCGTGAAGATCCTGCAGTACATCATTCTTGCTGTAGGTATCTACAAACACTTCCCTAACAGTCGTAAACATGATGTCACCATGTCCAGCAGGTGCCCCATAGGAGTCATGAATCATCGCAAAGGACTTGACACCCTTGTCTACACAAGAGCACACCGTAAGCATAAGGTGGGAGGCATCCATGCTATGGACGTAGTTGGGTGCAATACCTTGCTTCTGCTTTCTGGTGTCAATCTCGGGGGTACTCTCATACACAACGGGATTGATGGAGGCACCTTCCTCAATCTGGCTGTCTTCCTTGAATGGCTCCTTGACTCGAATAGTTCCAGTAGTAAACGTCCTGAGTTGCTTGAGCACAACCTTGTTGTACTTCTGCTTTACAGGGAATCCCGCAGGGGTAATCCAATAGGTAGGCATGCTTTGGCCGTTAATATCCTTGTCCTGAGCGAGGAGACCACTTGCAACCTGTAGCCAACCCATAGCCTCTACAGCTTTCACTACGACCCCTTGCAGGGCTTCCCAGATCAATCCAGCCATGTACCTAGCGGACTGGCTAGGGCGACTGAAGGCCGTGGGATTCTTTGAAAGAGCGGGGTAAATAGTGTCTTCCAAAACCTGTTCGGCAAAGCCAAATTTACTAGAGCCATAGCAAAGCGTCATGGTGCTACGCTTAGTCACCTTACGGGTAACTCCGTGCTTGAGCCATTCCGTGGCCATACTGCGGGTGCCCTTCTTCAGGTAATCGTCACCGTCTTCAGTTTTAGCCATGGTGTCATCGGTACCATTGTCATAGTCCTTTTTAAGCAACTCGGTGACCTTGGTAGCAACGATGCCATAGATGTCATGTACATGATTGTCAGGCATGAGGTTGACAGCTTCCCCACCGACTTCATCCCTTAGCATCGCAGAAAAATGCTGTAAGCCAGAGCAGGAGCCATCAAAGGCAATCGGGAGGTGAGACACGTAAGAGTCACCCTTATCCAGATAGTCCGCCCACTCAAAGCAGAATGCAAGGAATTCCCAAGGGGAATCCGTCTCAGTCCATCGGAGATCCTGCAGGGGATCCTTGGCAATAGACAGAATCATGTCGGTGTTCTCATAGACCCAAGCAATACGCTCTTCAAAGGGTTTCTTGTCAAGGCCGTAGCAGTTAGCACCCTGAAAGGCCAGCCAAGTATGCCCATTCTCTCCCAATGGGACACCTTCGGCAAACTCAAGGAGCGACTTAGTAAAGTCGTTGCCTTGAGGGCTCAACTGGGTCAAGGGATAGACACGACCACGGAAATCAAGATTATGGGGGAAATAGATTTCCATGTCGTCCTTGTAGGTGTTTGCCAGTGCTAGGACACCATTGACAAGATAACGCTTGCTCTTACGCTTATTGTCGTCTTGATAGTAGTGCACCATAGCACTCCGCCAATCGCGTTGTACCTCCTCGTTAGTATCTGCCTCTACAGGCCTCATAGGAGGCTCCGCAGGGGTAGCAGAGGGCATCTCAAGGCCCTCAGGAATGTGGGCCCAAGAGCAGACCTCATTTGCCACGTCGAGCACTCTACGGTTAATCCTCCACGCAGTGGACTGGATGGCATTGACGGCCTTATACACGTTAGGCATATCAACCTCATCGTAGAGCTGTGCACACTCCTTAGAGGGCATTCTAACGAGCTGTATGGGCTTCTTAAGGTTAATCAGATAGCCCCCATCAAAAGGAGTAGTCCACGGCTTAGGCGGTATCACCATGGGCCTATTCTGGAACATGAGACTAGCCGTTTCCTTGTCTTCGTGTTCCAAATACGTCAACACGTCAGGGTCAAGACAGAAAATGTAATGTACGTTTTTGTTGTCACTCATGGTTTTCTCAAGGGAACCTAAGCCAGTAGACACGATGAAAATGTCTACCAACTTAAGACCTACTTGAACCCTGTTAGCATTACCCCACTTGTTCCATCTCTTGAGTCTCTTTTCGTCTGCAAGGATTTTTTCCTTGTTTTCAACATAGCGCTTTTTGAACTGCATGGAAATACGCTTATCAAGCCCTGCATTGAAGCGACTGAGCTCTTTCTTATCCATGGTTGCAACTACCATCTTGAACCGAAGTTCATCCTCAATAGCCTCACCAATTGCAGAGGATAATTTGGTTAAAGACACGATTCCCAGGGAATTTTCAATGATGGTTCTAATTGCAATGAACGTGATTTCTTCGGAAGACAAAGACCGAATAAGGGAGGCCATCACATGACGCTTACCGGGCTTACCCGTGTCTACTTCCTTAAACCACTTGTCAAGGGCCTTAGTCATGACAGGGATGGCTTCACTGATCAAGACACGACTTGCACCCATATTGCCAAGGGTACCACTTTCAATTGCCTTATTCCTCTTAGACATGAAAGCATTGAAGGCATTTTCCTTGCTTTCAAGTTCTAATTCAATTTCCCTGTCTACACGGGCTTTGCCGTATTTAAGACAAAGATCATCATATTCATTTTCACCATCAATTCTAAAACTATTCAATTTATCATAAGACATAGGGGGTACCTTTATGTTATATCTATAGATCTTTTATACTCTTTTATATAGGGTTATATAGGTGATGATGTAGGATATTACCAATAGTTAAACTATAGACTCCTGTGGTTTCCTTTGGATTCCCTTAGGAGTCTATAGCCTCTTTCACCCTCTCCCTAGGAGTATGGATTTTATTAAATCCTCGTGTCTCCTCTAACCATTGATTTTACCTTTTTCGAAGTACTCACCGTTGACTTCGATGGTACCGAATTTCTCGAAAGTAAACAGCCAGTCAGAGTATGTCAGGTATTTGTTTCTGTCTTTCTCTGCGGATTCCCCTTCTTTTCTGCCCGCCCTAAAAGCGTATTTGATCATATTGCCCTTAAGGAATCCAATGAATTCCCCACGAGATAATACATTGAGCATCAATTCAATAGGCTGGACAGCTCCCATGTAATGGGTACTGGTTTCAGGCTTTCCACTGTTAATTTCTTTCATTTTGTTCCTTTTAGTAATAGATTCCCATAAGTTTGCAAATAAAGACAAACAAGGGAAAGATTCCAAGAATGATTGCAATTCCAATGAACACAATCAGGTATTCTTTAAGATTAAGCATTCTTTTCAATCTCCTTAATATGGTTATTCCACATGGACAGGATTGCATTCATAACGGAGCCGTGCATTGAAGCATTTCCAATGAGTTCCATAGAGCCCCCTTTCTTGAACTTGTAGAGCTTGCCCTCTACATCCTCACCGTCTGAATACTTACCGGTGAAAGTGTAGATAGACTCGCAGTCCGTAAAGGTGACTGCATATGCCCCATCCTTCCAACGATAAAAGAGAATAGAGGCTATGTCAGAGCGTTCAATGATGGTGGTGGTGCGAGTATACATGATTTCTCCTGTGGACGCTCCTAGGTGCCTTAATTTGGCTCCTAGGGGCATTCCTTTAGTTGTTTGTCGTGGTTGCTAGAGGTCTAGCTGTTACTTGAGCTTACCCCTATGAATCTGGATAGCCTTTCGAGCTTTGCCCTTGTGGGAACCATGGATACCAAAGATGATTACAACCTTGCGATTCTTAGCACAGAGTTGACAACGATTGCAGTCCATGCCTTCCTTGACCTGTGCGGGGCACTGTGCACCATACAAGCCCACAGCCTTAAGCTCCTTTTCGGTTTCCTTAGGGTCAACAGAGGCAATGACTGCGTTTATACCTAAGGCTTTAGCATGCTTGACCTCCTCTACAGTCTCACACGAGGCGTTGATAAGAAAGCCCTTATGGGCCGCATCATGGATGATGTTCGATGCGTTTAGGTCAATCATGCAGTGAGTATAGGTATAACCCTTGATGATCTCCCCTACTACCTTGTTGGCCCCTTCAATGGCCCCAGCGATGGTGTCTACTCTGTTGACATCAATTAGGCTTGTGCCCTCTATTGCAATGTCTCCCGCCACATTGTGACGGAACAGTATAGAGTCACGAGTAGGGTTCTTGCGGAGCTTGTTAAAGACACCTTCAAGGAGGCCACTTTTCAGGCGTTCGCCCCTCCCTAAGGACTCGTTAGAGATTATACCAGACAATCCCGAGGGTTGCAAGGGTGCTGAGGATATTAACCATCACCATGCCCCCCACCATCTTGAGGGTGTCCAGAAGATCGGTGTCGTCGGCAGAGGTGCTGTCCTGTTCGGTTTCAGTCTCCTCGACCGTAGCAGGATGCTGTGCAACACCATGCACAACCTCGTTGAACTCGGCGAGCATCTCAAGGAGCTCATTGATGATCGTGGAGGTCTTGAAGAACTCAACACGGCCCCTATTGGCACTGCGGGCGACGATGGATTCAACGCGACCGTTCAGGAATTCAACCGTGTAGCAGCGGGCGACCTGATGAGCACGCCTCCTGTCCGTGTATTCATAGGTAGCCTGAACTCGACCGTAGCCGAGGCTGTGGAATCGGAAGTTACGGGCCTCATTACCAGAGGAAAGGGTGACGGTGCGGGTGAAGCGGATGATCATGATTTATCTCCTTAAGACTGAGCGGATCAATTCGTTCGATCCATGCCCTGAACTATAAAGCACCCAGAATCACCTGTCAAGCCCCATCGTGAAAAATACCGTAAACATGGTATGCCCCGTCTCAGTGTCCTCGCTCTCTCTATATAGAGGAGCACCAGAGGAGTCCAGAGGAGCCCTGTCGACTACCTAAAGGAGTACCAAAGGGTACAAAGTACAGATAATATCACCCAAAGGTAAACAATTGATCCAGATCAAACCCCATATTGATCCAAATCAACCCTGTGGTGACCTGTGGACAACCCTGTGGATAACCTGTGGATAACTCCAAAAAACACTGATAAATCAATAGTTTACCACAAGTACCCTGAGGATGTCAATAGGGGAAAGCACCCCTTGACAGCCTTTTGAGTCTGTGGTATAATCAAAGACCCCAAAGGACACAGCGGGCACCCGCAGGCACCCACAGGCACCCCCACGGGGGCACCCACGCACGTGAACTCCTTAAGTGAGGGTTCACAAATTTGATCAATTTTTATGATCCCCTTAGTTACCTGTAGTTATACCTGTGGATAACTCTGTGGATAACCTGTGGATAACCTGTGGATAACTTTAAATAAAACCCCTCAGGAACCCGTTAAGGGAACCCAAGGGGAACTGGAAGTAATTATAGACTAGCCACAAGAGTACGTAGAAGAGCATCAACAGTAGACACATCCCCGTTAAACAAAGACATTATAAAGAGGATGATGATAATGATGATTTTGATGGTGATGAATACTTTATTTTTAGTGTTATTAGTATTGTTCATTAAGGTCATTCCCATAAGGGTCTATAGGCACCTAAGGATTCCCATAAGGGTCTATGGACTCCCATAAGGGTCTATAGATCCCCATAAGGGTCTATAGGTATCCTAAGGACTTTCTTAAGATTCCATCACCACTGATACCTTTTACTTTTGATACTTTTAATTCTAACAAAAAGGAGGAGCTATAAAAGACCTATATGTATATCTATATATGTCTTTCCTAGCCCCCCCTAGGAGTATGGATTTTATTCTGAAATACCCTGTTTTCTCTATTACATTGTCTTTATTATTTACTGAACAAGTGTTCAATACTAATAAAGCATATTTCAGTTATCACTTATTGAATGTATACCCTTTATCCTTATATCTGTCTACACCCTTAGAGGTACCTTTAGGGCTATGTTTATCTTCAGTTACCATCACACCTCCGATATTGGACGTATAGAATCCATACAGGGACTCCATAGACTCCTCTAGCCATTCTTCGGTTAGTTCGTTAATACCTTCATCAGCATCTACGCCCATGAAGTCCACAAGGTATTTAACTCCGATTGCCAGAGCATCCAGACGGTCATCATGAATAAGGGCACCCCTATCAGTAGTGATACGAGTGAGCTGATAGAAACAAGCATATTTGTAGTCAGATTCGGGTACGGTAGAGTAGTCATTCCTGATACATTCAGGAGTGACACACATTTTATGGTTTGAGATTACAGGTTCAAGAGTATCAATGATACGCAGTTCTTTTTGTCCTGTGGATTTGACTTCAGTTAGTCCACAGTTACTATAGGTTTTCTTTAGGACAGGTTCAAAGAGCTTAAGGTACATCCCGTCGCCAAAATTGCCTTCAATGACCACTTCATTGACTTTGTACTTCTTAGCTACCTTAGCTAGTTTATTGAGGACTACATCAGAGTAGCCTCCCAATAGACCTCCTACTTCCATGACGTAGATATACCCATTTAGGTAATACAAGACTGCATAGCCCGACTCATCACGCCCACGGCCCGACGGGTCTATACATAGGATCTTATGGGCATACGGGACTACTTCATTGGATGAGGCATGATAGTAGAAGTAAGAGTCTCCCTTAAGGCCCATAGTAGGACACTCATCAACAGGAACCCTCTTAGAAGGCTCAGGGAGCCACGTGAGCTTCATTGGGGCATCGTCTAAGGGGAACATACCTACGATTAGGTCACGAAGCCGTAGAGGGTATTTATCGGCGTCTGAGAGGGTCGTGTCAAGCATGAACTGCAGAGCGAAGCCTGCCTTACGATAAGAGAGTTCACGCTTCTGTAGATCTTCTTCAGAGAACCTAAGGGGGTCTGTAGGCTTACCTGCCCAACGTTTAGGATCCTTGTCATACTTGTCAGCAATGATAGAGGCCAATCTATCGCCATAGGAGGCTCTATGAGAGTCATCATATGGGTACCTAGCGGGATAGATTACAGCCGTGTATCCGCGCTCCTGTAGCTCGTTATAGAGGCTCATTTCATTCTGAGGAGTGCCAAGATAGATGATCTTTTTACCTTCACCAGGCTTTAGGACAGCGTCAAACTCTTTGACGAGCTCAAATAGCTGGTCTCTAAGAACCTGAGTGAAGGAGTTACTCGGCACCTCAACGTCGTCGGCGCAGATAATGTCAGCACGAGAACCCGTAAGCTGACCTTTGATACCCACTGATTTCACAGAAGGTGAATGGTCGGGTTTGGCCGGCCCAACGTCGAAAAGGTTCTGAGTATCTCTTTGACCTTCACGAGCCTTTAGGTGACTTAGGAAGGGCAATTCATTAATGATTTTCTTAATGAAGGTGGCATTAGCATCAGCTCTTTCCTTGTTAGCTGAGACAACCATGATTTTCAGCTGTGGGTCTCTCCAAAGACACCAAACCACATAGGCACACGTAATGAATGACTTAGCTACACCTCGGAAACCCATTAGGATCAGTCGATCATTAGGGGGATTCTGGAGGAGTTTTGCAATATCTGTCTGAATAGGCGTGGGAGAAGGCAACCCGATCGAACGCCAAACCAAAGAGGTAAATAGAGGGAAGTCCTCATAGTAGGGGAGTAGGGCTTTAGCCTCTTTCTCAGTTAACACTCATGTCTCCCCTATAGGAATTCTCGAAGTTCTCCTTAGTAGCCTTCAGGAGCTTACTAAGTGCATTCTCTTCACCCTCCCCAGCCTTAGGGACACAGTCAATGCCATTACGTTCAAGTTCCTTAATGATTGCATTATAGAGCTGTGGAGACCTCTTATCGGGGTTCCTGAGGTCATTAAGCATGTTCTGAAGCATCTCCTCATGGATGTTACCTAGGAGGCTCTCAAGTCCTTTATAGTCCATTGTTCTTTTCCTTTCTTTTCTTTTCTAACCAAGGTTCTACCCAATGCTTTTTAATCATTGTGCAGATGCCTACAAAAGTATAGATAATTGTGATGACGTACACCCAATCGCTAAGAGGTAACCCGAGAATCACAGCACTGGATACTGCCAACGAAGGAGCTACCTGTGCTATGTTCTCTGCTAGGTTACCAGATTCCTCATCAAGGGAATTCATTCGTCAAAGAACTGCTCAAAGTTAGCTTTCTTGAACCCAGTGCCTTTCAGGAGTTTACCATCAGCCCTAAATTGAGGATTGTAGTTACCTTCACTGTCATAGAACTTACTGGAGTATTCAGACACCAGTTCATTCATACCCTTTTCAAGGTCATAACCGCAAGCATTAGCATACTGGATACAAACCCAAAGGAGGTCACAGAGTTCCTTCATGTCGTTAGGGGTGCTAGGCTTTTCAGCTAGAAGCTCCTTATGCTCCTCATTGATCCACTCAATGTAGAGACTACGGAGATCTCGGGTGTTTTGGTTTTCGTGAGTGGCAACCAGAAGGTCATTAAGGACAGACTGGACATTGCCCATGGTAATCGTAGTATTCTTCATTTTATTCTTTATCCTCTTTTACATACTCTTTCGTTCATTAATTTCAGCCATCTTGGCATCGTTCATTCGGGAGTTACCGTTGATGTTAGAGTACCCCAAATAACCACAGACACGGGAAATGACAGACAGGTTACTAGAGCCACAATAGGGGCACGTATTGCCCACATTAAAGCTATGTTGGTGGCAATCCTCACAGTAAGCCGCATCAAAGTTCACACCCTGATAGAACCCACGAGCCATACCTCGAAGGATCGTGCTCATGAGAGCCCGCTTATTCTCTGGGTTGTCAATACGGACATACTGGATGTGCCCACCTTCGATAAGATGGAAAAGCTCAAACTCAAGATCCTGCTTTTCAAAAGGGGTAATGTCAGCAGACACATGGATATGGAAGGAATTGGTGAAGTAGGCTCTACCTTCAAATTCATCCTTAAGGTTATTCTTTGCACAATATTCATGGTACTGAGTCATCTGAGTACCACAAAGGGACTCTGCAGGGGTACCATAGAGTGCATAGAGATATCCGTCTTCCTTCTTAAACTTCTGCACTGCATCATAGATGAACTTAACGACATCCTTAGCCGCCTTCTGTCCCTCAGGAGTCTGCAGATCCTTACCACCAGTAAAGAGAATAGCAAACTCATTCAAGGCAGAGATTCCAAAAGATGCTGTCATATACTTGGTAAGCTCACCTACCTCATCTTCAGGCTTAAGGAAGCCCTTATAGAAACCTCCCTGACAAAATGCCATAGGATTCGTGCTAGCCTTAGCATGCTTAATCATATCGTAGCGACGCTTAAGGAATTCTCGAATCTGTTCAAGGTTCACCATAAGCTCTTCCCAGAAGTTACCCTTAGATGCCTTAAAGATCAACGGGAGGTTGAGAGACACGGCACCAATGTTGCATCGCCCAACAGACACGTACTCGTTAGTCTCAGGATCATTCCAAGGAGTGAGGTACGCCCTGCATCCCCGCAGATTGTACCTCACAATTTGATTCCATTTATTTCTAAATGGGTTAGACTATATCTTCCTAAATCTTAGTTTAGGCATACCGTTTCGAAGACGTGAGCAATCACCTCACGTCCCCTACACCCTTATATTCATCAGGGTTAGTCGTTAGACACACATTTTCTGATATACATGTCCACCTCAGGAATATACCCACCTTGTGTTTTAATAAGGTGATGTAATCTTTTATCGGACAGTCCGATAGACTTTGAAGCATCCATAACGGTGTTAAAGAACACCTTTTGGTTCGTCTTAGACATTTCAAGATAACAGGGCATATCTTTCCTATTACGATCCTTTAGACCAATATGAAAGGCATGCTTGTTATTATCGCTACGAGTTACCCATTCTAGGTTTGAGAACATGTTATTAGACTTGTCCCCGTCCTTATGGTTAACTACAAGGTCATCCTTATAACCGTCAACAAACAGCAGAGCGACCAACCTATGAACAAACAGCTTTTGTCTACGCTTTCCATCGTAGCACTGCAAGCGGCTATATCCACAGTTATTCACGTCTAGCGGTTTAATCTTACCAGTTCTTACTGAACGGCAACGTCCAAAATTAGATACTTCATAAAGTCCTTCCCAAGAAGGAACATCTTTCCAAATTTCCATAATACAACCCTCTAATGGTTTCTAAATTATGTGCTTCGTACGGGATTGTCCTCAACATTACTTGTTAGGAGTTTCCCCGTTTAGGTATGTTTAACGCCGACAGGATGTTAGTTTATCGGCGAGATTACGCATTGCTTATTAGACGCCCTGTAGGTTTCAGACACAGTGCCATTAGGAGCGTTAATAGCCAGAAAATCAGGGTACATACACTTACTGGAACACTCAACAGCCTTCTCGAACACGTTAGCGTGCTCATCACTGCCGTGCTGTTCCCAATCGTAGAGATACACGAGCTTAGGGAACACAACCTGTTTACCCCCATGTCCCTTCATGCGGGTATCAAGGATGGTCTCACAAATCACCTCAAGAAACTCCTTGTCATACTCAGAGAGATCATTGCTCCACTCACCAAAGGTAAGCGTAGTGAATGCAAAGTCACCACGAGAACACGGAACAGTGTTTAGCTTCAGTTCAAGAGACTGGAAGCCCTGCCCAAGCTCACGCTTGAGTTCTTGCATAGCCATAGCACATGCTTCATCGAACTCCATATTGCACTGGTCAAAGTATTTCTTAAACGCATGCTCATACGTTTTCTTAGCATATGGGAGGAGCGTCTTGTCAATCTGAGGGATAGTGAATCCGCCGAACTGCTGTGCAGTAGCTACAAGGGTGATGTCACCGATCACCTGAAGGGCACTAAGGACACTCGCAGGCTCCGTATAGGTGACATTGGACATACTAAAGCCACCCTTAAGAACAGTAGCCATGTCAAAGAGACAGCAGTTGATGGATCCAAAGATCATGTCTCGAAGGTCATGGATGTAATACTTACCGACCTTAGTAGCCTCTTTCTCTTCCTTAGTGAGGTAGAACTGCTTATACAGTTGCTTAGTAAGATAGCCCTTAATGAGGGAGCCTTTGGTAGACACAAGGGAACTATCGAAGTTGGCGTTTTCCTTGTCTCCCAAAAGAAGGACAGTGTCTACCTCATTCTTAACAGCTTCGAAAGCCTTAGCGTAGGTGTTCTTATAGTCTCTAAACTCCTTGTAGGATTCTCCGATCTTCGGTGCGTACTTACAAAGAGCTTCGATGACAATAGCGTGTAGCTTTTCAGTAGGCACCTCATCAAAGTTGCTGTAGACAAGGCTCTCGATGTAGCCCCTAATCTTACCAATGTCATACTCAGAGTACGTAGCGTTAGCCCTCTGGGCGGCCTTATGAATAGCTACTTCAATCTTGTCCCAATCCCAGCCTTCGTGGGTACCATCTTTCTTAATTACTTCCAGTTCCATAGTGTATTTAGTTATTTAATTAGTGTTGTTCTTATCCGTGAACTGTGCCTTAGCAAACTGCTTTATGGCAGTAACTTCCTCAGAAGTAAGTTCACTAGTAATATTCTCATAAATCTTCTTGGTTACGTTGTTGTCTTCACTATATACGATGACATCAAAGGTAACCGTAGGAATGTCGGGTTTCGTTGTAAAGAATGCCTTACGGTTCTCATACTCACAGGCACCTACATTGCCATCCCAATAAACTTGTATATTCATTTACTTAGTCTGTTAGATAGGTTCAGTAGTCCTACGGTAATTACTGTGCGTAAGTCCTTTAGGACTACTGAAGCACCCGAATTACTTATTCTTCTCAATGCTAATGAGGTAGTACAAAGCCTTTAGGGCATCCTTATAGGCTCGGATGTCTCCCTCAGTATGGTAAGACTCCTTGTTACGCTTCTCAATAGCTTCAAGAAGTTTATGCTTAGCCGTCATAAAAACATTATCTTCCCATTTAGCGTCAATCATCTTTGTATTTCTCCATAATATTAATCAAAGACTCACCATCAGACTTATCAAACTTGAACCCAAGGTATTCCACAGTACCACTCTTATCGAATGCACTATTGATGAATCCCTTAGCAACTTCGATGTCTACCTTGTTGTTCTCATCGACGATACCCACCTGCTTCAGCATAGGCAGATACTTACCGATGAGGGTATCCGCCTGATGCAGGACAAGGAACGTACCCCCTCCAAGAAGCCACTTCATCGTGGAGGGGACACTAGGCATCAGTCGAGTATCTACGAACTCAGGGAGAACCTGAGAGATTTTACTCAAACTGATCTTCATAAGTTACTAACCATTAACCGCCAGTAGCAGGGGTGTTCGTAGGAGCAACCCAAGAGTTATGCAGGGGCATAGGGGCAGGACAAATGGCCGAAGCAGGGACAATAGTCTTGGTGATGTTGTTCATAGTACCCATCATGCCTGCAATGGTCTGATCAAGGCAACCGAACTTCGCCTGAGTCGTGAGAGTAAGCTCATTGACCTTACCAAGGACGATCTGCTCACGGAGTTCCTGCTTTTCACAGCAACACTTAAGCTCCGCCTGAAGTTTAGCAAGCTCAACACGGTTGTTCGCAGATTCATCAGCAAGAGGCTTAAGGTAAGCAAAGGTTTCATCACGGAGTCTACGGTTGTCTGCGAGAGACTGTGCATAGACTTCCTTGGCATTCTTGTCGGAATAGTTCTCAGCCTTGAGCATACCGTTCTCAGCCTGAAGGGCAGACACTACGTTCTGATTGCCTCCACCGAGGAGACCACCAAGGAGACCGTTGCCGTTATTAGAGCTATTAAGAACGCCAAGAGCAAGACCTGCGATACCAGTACCAAGACCTGCACCAGCAACACCCTTAGAAGCAAATTCTGCCATAATTATATTCCTTATAAAATAAAGTAACTTAGATAAGGTGTCCATAGTTACCCAAAGAACATCTTGGATATAACCTTAGATCCCTACCTTAGCGAGACCCAAGGGTTCCAATTCAGAGTCCTTACAGAGGAACTTAGGCACATCAGGCCAACGAACATCCCTAGGAAAACCTTCCTGTTTAGGGACTTCTCTAAGAGCCTGTCTGTAGACCTTAAGTTCCTCAATGTTCTGAGGATTCGAAGGATAGTCAGGCATCATGTAGTAATCAGTCTCAGCGATCTTAATGTCACGTTCAGCTCGAACTTTAGTAGCGAGTTCTTCATAGAGTTCTTCAGTAGTAGGCTCTGAATCTTTTACAATACGAAAGCCGTCACCTTCTAGTACAATGTGTGCCCCTAACGTTTTACATAGTTGGATGTCTGCAATTGTATAAGCACCCTTATAGAAAGTGTTCAAATCTTTTGTCATGATGCGTACCTCGCAGGAAAGAATACAACTTCATCAACGCCATTGTGTTTAACAGTATCCCCTTTAATTACAGGAAATATGCCCCTATCAATTGAGTAATTGTCAGCATTAACTGTAAGCTGTGTATCATTAATCGTGATTTGTCTTGCTTTACCCCCCGTACCTGCTAGACGTATAAAATACCTGATAAACCCATTAGCCTGCATAGTTGTAGAGGTATTGGCATTTATGTAAGATTTTGCACTATAATCAGGGGCGGTAAACTTTACAATACTAGAAAGATTACCTTCAACCTCTGCAATACTAGCCTGCACAGCGTTCACAGCAGCCATAACATTCTGAATGTCCACAGAACCTATATTAGTAGCTACACCGTAGGCTACTACACACATTACCCATTCGTGTGACTCGGGTTGAACAGTGTTGGATGCACCATAGATTGTGTTGGAACGCGAAGCATCAAAGTTAAAGTCCTTTGCATACTCATATCCTTTCGAAGTACCTGCCGCAGTTTTTCCTCCTTCTCCTCCAATTCTAAAAGCACCTGAGACTGCTGTTCGTTCTGGGTTAATAGTCCACGCGGGGGAATTAATCTCAGATTTGTCGTAAATTCTGCCTGTAATATTAGGCAACCTCGCTTGATGATAAGTAGTAGTAGTAGTAGTCTTAGCTACCTCCATAGCAATCTGTTGATAAGGAGCAAACTTAGGAGTCCTAAAGTTCGTACTACCGTCACCATCGCTATAGAACGGGCAGAAGCCATTGTCTCTCGTAGCAATCTTTTGCCATTCAGCTTCAGTCTTCACCCACCCTTGAGTCGTAATGTAATCAAAGAAGTCTTTGTACAAAGCTCTAGAATACGTAGCTCCATTACAAATAATAGAGTCAGCAGGTACTGTTCCGTAGGGGTGAAGGTAGTGGAAACCTAAAGGTCTAACAGTACCGAGTTTACTTAGCTTCTCAGCTAGTTGATTAATAAATTCTTGATCTTCCATTGTTTATCCTTTAGTAACCAAAGGCATACCACAAGGCGGCAATATTTTCACTGCAACCGGCTTTAGTTAAGAAACTAGAGAGGCTCTTTTCTTCAATATGAAAATTGTTATATTGAACTGCATATGCCCCGTCAGTGTAGCTTTGAACCACGACAAAGTAATTACTTGAAGAAAAAGTGGTATGTAATTTAATGGTTCTACTCTTGTCCCCTTTGGACGATTGTGTAACACCACCCTGTTCAATCCATCCATCAGACCACTTACGATACCAAGAGTTACCCTCAGAACTCTTACCAGTCTCCTTAACATACCTTCTACTCTCCAACTGACCCAACTGAGCCTGAATGGTAGTTAAGGCTAACTTAATCTCATCAAGAGTAGGATCTCCTGCGTGGATAGGATTAGCACCATTTAGAGCCTTATCACAGGCATCAAGGATACCTTGCTTCTTGGCATACGTAGGAGACAGAGTGTCACCAATGCCATCAACCTTAGAAGACACGTTATTGATGCTCTCACGGATAGCCGTAAGGTCTACCTGAATATCCGCATCATTAGTCTTAGCGTCAAGGGAAGCCTGAAGATTAGTAATCTGGCTAATCGGATGAGTGTGTGATTCGTTGGCCTTACCTGCAAGACCCGTCTGAAGCTCATTCTTAGTAGCAAGACCACTAAGATCTTGCGCAGGAGGAGTACCAGTGATCTCACTATATGCAATGCTGTCCTTAGATGCAAGGGCACCTAGCGTAGGCTTGTTCTTGATGAACGCCCTAGAGGTAGCACTGGTCTCAGCCCAGTCACTATTGATTTGTCCTCTAGCCGCCTGCTCAGCATAATCTTTAGCAAGATCGGCTTGCTTCTTGGCTTCAACTTCAGAAGCCTTAGCGTTAGTCGCAGAGGTACCTGCCGCAGTCTTAGAGAGAGCCGAATTGTCCTCAGAGAGCTTAGCCGCCTTAGCGCTGTTACTCGCATTAGTAGCCTGAGTCGTAGCTGTACTCGCAGAAGCACTAGCATTCTTAGCACTGGCACTAGCCGCAGTAGCAGACTGGGAAGCACTAGTAGCACTATCTTCAGCTTCAGTAGCCTTAGTAGTAGCTAGAGTAGCCTGTTGAGTTGCTAGACTAACCTGCTCCTTAGTCTTATTAGCATAGTGCTTTGCAGAATACTCAGAGCCATCGACAGTACCAGTAGTCTTTGTAGTCCAATCCTTAGCCAAGGCGGCACTATCAGAAGCACTCACCTCAGAAGCCTTAGCGTTCACCTCAGAGACCTTAGCATTACTCTCAGAGACTTTAGCTTCATCAGACTTTTGAGTAGCAATTACAGCATTATCATAAACATTTCTCTCAGAGGTTTCAATATCGGTTTGTAGCTGTCGAGCCTCTTCAAGGATTGCTTGGTTCTCTGTCTTGACAGCATCAGCATGCTTAGCCGCAGATACTGCAGTACCCGCAGAAGCCTTAGCGGTGACTTCAGACTCCTTAGCATTAACTTCAGAAGCCTTAGCGTTCGTCTCAGAGACCTTAGCGGCATCTCTAGCGGCTTCAGTCTTTAGCTTAGCCTGATGGGCACCCATAGCGTCATCTTTGTAGACCTTGAAGCTAACCGCATCGTTGTCACCAATAGGATCACCAACATTCACAATGCGGTGTCCCCTAGCGTCCCAATTATCTTCCTTGTCTACAATGAGTGCGTCATTGATGATGTCTCTACCTTCTTCAGCAATATGGATAGTCTGAATTGCAGAAGCATCAAGGTCTTTAGCCTTGAGTACCGAAGCGTCCTTAAAGGACACAATACGGTCAGTAGCAGACGTATATCTGCGAATAATGATTTCAGTACCACTAGCGGGAGCTGTATTGAATCTAATGGTAGTCTTATCTACAAAGAAGTAGTCTTTAGTGGTGTCACCGTAGTCACCCCCAAGTTTCTCTCGGGAGTCTACGGTGACCTTCACAAACTTCTTTGCTAGATAATCAAAGGGCACACTGAAGTCTGTAGTAGACCCATTGCCCTGATAGTTAGCAATAGTAGAAGCCATTGTTTAGTTATTAATCCTCATCGGATAGCATGTTATAAGCACCCCATTTATAAAATGGGAGGTTCGTGGAATTACGGACAGCCCTTGCAAATTTCTCTTTTTGATTCTCTCGTTGCTCATCTGTGTAGTTATCGTCACCAGACATACGAGCTACGTTAATAGAGTATCCTGCAATGTCCATGAAAGATTTGACAGTAGAGTATCCAGGAGCCAAGTCTCGAACCCACTTGTCAACGTCAAAGCCTCCATACAGCTCATCCCTTTCTTTCTGAGTGGAGAAGCCTTCAGTGGTGGTCTTAACGTCAGTGTTCACACCAAGAGCGTTTAGTGCCAAAGACGGGGCTGCAAAGACGCTAGATCGCATAACACCATTAATACCAGCCTGAAAAACAGTGTCCAAAGTAAGTCCTTCTTCAGGGTCATACTTTAGAGTCTTCTTAAGGTACTCTTTTCGTTGTTCCTCAGTCATACCTGCGGTGTTAATAAGGGTGTTAGTCAGTGCACCCAAGGTGCCCAATGCGGTAGACAAGAAGATACTATAGGCTTGTCCAAGGGCATCGCCCTCAGCCATTCTACCTAGGATTTTCTTAAGTCTCTTATCGTAGGATCTAAGAGCGAACGTCTTGAACTGCAAGAGCAACTGCATAAACGGATTCTTTTGAGCACCCTCCCAAAGGAAAGTGTCACCCAAGGTATTCTTCTGGATTACCTCATGAGCAACATAGTCACCCATACGTCTAAGAGTCGCAAGAGCGGCAGGATCTTTAGAGAGGATAGCGTCAAGGTTATCAATAGTGATTTCCTTGTTCTTACCTACGGTAGTGGATTCCTTAAGGATCTTCAATAGATTATCAAAGTTCTCCTGAGAGATCCCATTACGTTGCATAAGTTCCTTATTAAGGAAGCCCTTCTTGGAAATAGACTTGTTATGAGCGTACTGGATAAGCTCACCCAAGAACATGCCTTGAGAAGCCTCTACAATAGAGTTCTCAGTATTCTGAATGAACTTAGTAAACGGAGAAGCCTGAGCAAGAGTATCTGTCGCCGCAACAAGAATAGACTTAGCCTTATCGCCATTAAACCTACGTAGTTGCTTCTCAAAAGATTCCGTAGCAATGTCTCTAAGTAGATCAGTCTCTCTTACGGACATACCAAAGATAAGAGACTGAGCCTGTCTAATCTCTGCATTGGTCATGCCGTTATTAGCCCAGTTATCAAAAAGCTCTCTAACAAGAGGGACACCCTTAAAGAAATGCAGAGCACCATAGTGTTTAATAGCCTCCCCCTGTTCAAAGAGATTAGCAATACCCATCATGGCATTCTTAGAGAAGAACGTAAGGTTTCTGATGACATCCGCCATAGCACCAAGCCAAGAGTTATTAACATCAGACATGCTATGGTGCTTGTTGTAGATCATGTTGATAAGTTGCTCCTGAGCTTGTGCAAACTTCTTAGCGTCAACTCTACCACCTACGGTAGAATTAACCTCCTCAGACCACATCTTACCCAACATACTCTCAAAGTCACCCAAGTTCTCACACCCGTAACTAAGGAGGATATTGTCGCCAATAACCTTGTTATGGTGCATACGTACAGCCTCAAGAGGATCCCTACGTAGCTTGTCAATAGACAACCCACTACGGGTAGCAACAGAGGTATCCCAAGGGATTCTAGTCACCTCAGGATCGTACTTGATGTTTGTAATGTTACCGTCAGTGATGATAGCCCTGCCCATGGAAGTACCTTGGTCGATCCAACCAAGAGCATCCTCCCTAGCTTCTTTTTGCATCCATTCAAGCACATCTACCCAGTCAGGCTCATCAGGTAGAGGCTCAAGATTATCCTCAAACTTCTCCTGTCTAACCAAGTCCTGAGCCTTGTGTTGTTGCCTCTGGACTTCACTAACCTCTCGTTCCTTAGCTTTGATCTTATCTGCAGTTTCTTTCTCTACAGCTTCGATCTTCTCGATAATAGAGTCTCTATCCTTGACGAGTCTCTTCTCAAGTTCCTTAAGTCTCTCGGATTCTCTCTTTTGGATGCCCTCTACTCTAGATTCGTAGGATTTCTTCTTGTTTTCTAAGGTATTCTTAAGTCTCTGCTCTTCTGCTTCGATGGCCTCAAGGAGAGCTTCCTTCTTAGCTTCCCTAGCCTTAAGAGCGTTCTCTTTGAGTTTCTTAGCTCTCTCTACAAGGGTAGTGCTTACATACTTGTCGTACCTCTTCTGTGCGGCATTAGCTTGCCCTTCGGTCTCAGCCTTAGCCTTAGCCAACTCTTTCTTTAGTTCAGCTTCTTTTCTAAGGCTCTCAATCTTTTTGTTGATTTCGGCATCAATGTCGGCATCAGAGGACTTATCAAGTTTAGCGTACTCTTTCTCTAGCTCTTTGGTTTTCTTCTCAGATTTAGCCTTAGCTTCCTCAACAGCCTTATTGTAGTCAGCTTCAGCCTTCTCAAGGTCATTAGAGATATCCTCAGAGATCTTATTCTTAGCCTTGTTGTAAGCAGGTTCTAGCTCATTGTATTTATCAGCTAGATTGTCACCTCTAACATCACCTCTTTCTTGGATACGCTCAATACTTCTTGAGGCTTGAGCGGCCTTGTCAGAAATAATCTTATTGGAAGCCTTAGCTACCTTTTGGTACTTGATGTCCTTTTTCTTGTCTTGCTCGGCAATCTGTGCTTCCCTTTCAGCCTTGAGCTTATCGTAGACATTCTTCTTGTAGTAGTCAAGGATTCTCTGTCTTACTTCGGGCTTAGCGAGTGCACCATCAACAAGAGCGTGCGAAAGCTCATCAACAAGTCTCTCTACCTGAGGGCCTCTAGGGAGCTTAGGATCAAACAGGTCACCAACCTTTCTAGGGTCACTTACTCTGGGGACATAACCACCCCTCTGGCCAACCTTAGAGGTTTTCTGAAGGAAATCCTTAGTAGACTCTACGATCTTACTGAACTCTTCATTACCTACAAACTTGGAAGGGGTTACACCATTCTCAATAGCCTGACAAATAGCTAGATTGATTTCTGCATCATCATGTCCTAGCTTTCTGAGATTATTGAAGCTATCTCTATAGCCTGACTCAAAGTTCTCAAAGTCAATCTGAGCGGCTCTAAGTTTCTCCTCTACAGTCTGCCCTTGGAATCTAGTTGCATAGTGAACACCGTTCTCATCCACATAACCAGAACCACGGTCTACAAAGACAGACTCACAGAACTTTCTAAAGTTAGTAGACTCAAGAGCCTGAAAGACACCCTTAGTAGACACAAGGGGAACTCTGCGTTCGATGTTGTCAAGAAGGTTGTTCAAGGACGTAGCGACCTTAGTGGAACCTCCAATACCATCAAAGACCTCAGAAGGAAGATCCTTACCTGCCTCCTGATACTCCCTGATGATTTTAGCTCTTCGTGCAGTGTCTCCCACGTAATGACCTCCCTTGCCTAGGCCCTTGAATGCAAATTCAATACCTGCACCAAACATGGCACCAACAAGCATGTCTTCCATGATGTCATGCTCTGCACCAGACACATAGGTGTCAATCTGATTAGACACAGCACCCAAAGCGGCACCTGTGAGCACCCTACCTGCCATACCATACGCACCAAGTGCTGGAACATAAGACAAAGGGTCTACGACAGCGCTACCAATAGAGGAAGTAATAGAAGAGAACCAACCGGCTTTAGCTTCAGCCTGTCTATACTTGATTACTTCATCGTTGATCTTAAGTCTTTCTTCGACATCCTCCATCGAAGTAGCACCATTGAGTACAGCATAGTACCTATCCATGTTGTACCCCACCTTGCCTAGGATTTCCCCCCTTTGTTCATCCGAAGGGGCAAACTGTTCACCAAAGATACTACCGTCAGCAAAGGACATCCTAAGGTATGTAGGGACATAACCGTGCTTCAAGCCGCCTGCAAAGCCAACCTGAGGCTCATCCGACGTATCCTGAGAAGGGTCATAGACATAACGATTGTCAGCCCAACGCTTTGAGCGAAAACTTATACCGAGAAGTCTGCTCCTAGTAGTATTGGCAAGAGCCGCCCTTACAGCATCCTCATCAATAGGATCCTTGATAAAGGGCTTAATCTCCTTAGATGCCTCAGGCAAATCAAGGTTGGTAAATACAGGCTCCCTGTCAATCAAGGAATCCTCAGAAGGAACCAAGGATTTCTCAAGAGGCTCCTGCTTAGGGGGCTCACTCGTATTAACGGGTGGAACGGGTTCATCTACTTTCTGTTCCCCCCACCTGTCATCATCACCGATGGTGTCAATGTAATTCCAAGTTTCCTTAGGGAGCTTTTTATAGTTCCTCTTAAGGTAATTCTTCATTGCGGCAGTACCACCATTGTACATAGCCAACGCCGCATATTGATTGCCCTTAGCGTACTTAAGGTTATCCTTCATAATACGACCTGCAAGGTCGATGTTAAAGAAGGGATCCTTAAGGGTACTAAGGTCGGTCACACCATAAGCATTTGCAGTTTTAGGCATGATCTGACCGATACCCATAGCACCTGCACGAGACACAGCGTTAGGGTTAAATCGTGATTCTTGATATAATTGTCGCCTGAACAGAGTATGGTTCAAGCCGTATCTTTCAGCAGTATCCTTAATGATACTATCATAGGGATGCTCCGTATTCTCGAAGTCACCCCAAGCACTACGTCTAGGATTCATTAGTCAGTTCCACTCTTTAGTTCAGAAAGTCTATCAAAGACAGTAGCATTCATTTCCTTTTCAAGCTCCTTAGCCTTTCTTTCAGCGGCCTTGTCAAGAGTACGTTGGATGTCCTCAGTCGTGTATGACTTGACGTAGTTGTACGTCCCCTTCTCATACACAACAAGTCTTCCAGCCTCTTCGTTGTACTCTACAGAATACTTGGAGTCATCCCCATAATCGAACTCCTCTCTAAATAGCTCCTTAGCCATCTTAGGATCAGCATTACCATAAGCTCTAGAGGTAAACACTCTAGCAGGGACACTAGTACCTAGGAGAGTCACGTACTGGTTTCGGTAGACATCCTTAGCCAACTCTACGGCTCTACTAGGAGACTCACCAGAGCCTACAAATCTACAAGCCATGTTGTAAATGAAGTCCTTGCCTGTTTGGTCAATCTCGGTACCAATAACCTTAGAGATCTCAGTTACACCAGTGTTAACCTTGATTCTAAGACCCTCAATCTTTGCTCTCCCCTTGGAGTCAGCCTTGAGTTTTTCAAAGCCTGCAGTTCTCTTTACAACATCTTCCCAAGACCTACCCCCTTCCATTAGAAGAATAGCACCATGGATAGATTCAGTGAAACCCTTAGTGCTACCAGTGGCATACAAGAAAGACTGAGGATCAGTACGGTACAGTTCAATCATCTGAGTGATCTCCTCAGGGGGCTCCTTAGGAATAGTCTCGTGCTTCATCCCACTATTTAGATAGTCAGCCGTAATACCAGTCAGTTTCTCACTAGCCGCTTCAGCCTTGTCCTTAAAGTACCGTCTTGCAGGGTTGTCCCTAAATGGGACAGAAGAGTTTTTTGCAATCCCGAGTGCACCCTCAGTAGTGAGCTCGCCACTCTCAATCATAGAGTCAAAGGCAACAGTTAGATCGTCTGAAGATAGATCAGAAGAGTCGCTACTCTTAAGCTCCTTTCCAAGTGACGCGTCCTTTAGAAACTTCTTAGCTAGGTTTTGCTTGATAAGGGCCTTTTGTTCATTTTGAGCCTTTACAGCAGTGGCTTTCAAATTACTTCTTTGGACTTCTCTAGCCCTGTCTACAGCCTTTTCGATGTCCTTTACTCTGTCCGTAAGTATGTTGCCATTAGCCTCCAGTTCACTATTTCTAATGGCCTCAAGAACGGAAAGCTCGCCACTATCTGCTAGATTACTAAGGCCATTCTGGTAGTCAAGGTAAGCCTTAGTGTCTCTCTGGTATCTGTGATTATAAGCCTTAATAAGGGAAGTCTTATATTCATCTTCACCAAGATATTCCCTAAGGGTTACTCCATTAGCAAACGGTAGATCCTTAGAGTCTGCAAGTTGCTGTAGAGTAAAGAACCCTTCAGGACTGTTCTCAAGAGAACTGATGACACTAGTCCACAGCTTGTTTTGGTGCTCGGGATCAAGGAACCTACCAACGGTAAGGTCCATCTCATTAAGGGCACCAACAAGTGCTTCCGCATTACCACCGTTCTGGATTATTGCATGAACCTTGGCAGATTCGGTGATGAACATGTCCTGAACGTTAAACTTATGTTCAACTTCTTTCTGACGTGTCATCATCTTGATGCGTTCTGCAGGGGAGTTAGCAAAGACACCCCTGTTAAAGAACACATCGTCAGAGTTATAACCAAACTGCTTGGCTACATCAGACACATTCTCACGCATGAACTTAAAGAACTCTGCATCGACCTCTTCAGGGGCCTTTCCTTTAAATTCATTAGTGTCTACTCTTCGTTGAAAGTCCTCAGTGATGTACTGGAAAAGCATCTGGCCATGGGACTCTTTAAGTCTAGCCATTGCAAGAGGGTCATCTTGGAATGGCACAAGACCCTTGGTCATCTCTTCACGGTACTGTTCAAGAGAATGCGACTTAAGGTAATCATCAGCTAACTTATAAGACAACTCCTTCTTAGCCTCAAAACCGCCTTTAACAGCCCTAGCAACGTCCTTAAAACATTCAAGCCAATTGTCTGCTTCTGGGATAGTTACATTATTTTCGTTGATAGAAATTGTAGCAGGCTTAGCATTACCTAGTTTATCCAAAGCAGAGTTGAAATATCTCCACTGCCCCCACTGATTGGCAATGGAAGAATTACCGTCTGAATTTTTATAAGCCATTAGTAAAAGTAACCTCCTCGTTCTCTAGGGGTAATGTTAGAGTTGTAATAGTTAGCCCATTGCTGTACGAAGTCAACATAGGGTTTGTACTGTTGGTAATTAGCCTTTACGTTACCAAGGAAGCTACCACCAGTATTGGATGCAATAGACGCACTAGAGGATGCACCGCTCATACCAGTAGATGCAAGGGTACCTGCCCCTCCAAGAGCCGCCAACGATCCAGTAGATGCACCTGCGGCCGCTCCCGTAGAAGCCATAGTAGATGCCCCAAGTGTCGGTACAGTGCTAGCCGAAATTCCATAAGAGGCCAAGAAGCTCTCAGCAGTAACAGCCCCCGCACCACCAGCGGCCCCTGCACCACCACTGAGTGCGCCTGTAGCAGTAGATGCCGTAGCACCACCAAGTGCACCACCAACGGCACTACCAATACCTGCAGTAGCGGCACCCATAGCGGCACCAGTGATCGCACCACTGAGGAACTGCTGGAAAGCCCTAGAGCCACCAATAAGGTTATTGTTGAGGTTATCCCTAGCTTGCTCAACGGATGCCTTAGTCTGGATGTAAAGAGCGTCCTTCTGAAACCTTACATTCCACACATCATTAAGGTAGGCTTCCTTAGTTGCTGTCTCTTGTCTAAGAACCTGCCCACTAATTGTCTGCTTAATCTTATCTTGAGATCTACCGTCAAGACCTGTCTCAGCAATAGCTGCTTCAATCTGTGAATTGTTCTGGTAGGCGGTAAGAGACAAAGAAAACAACTCACCTAGTGCAGAGTCGTACATTGATCTTTCTTGTCTGTCAAGTGACGCCTGATTGTAGTTATAGTTTAGCTGTAGATAGTGCATCTGCTTCTTGAAGGCTTTCACCATACTACGGTTCTGCTTAGAGATACCATGTAGAGAACTGCCACCACCAATTACTGCACCAACAGCGGCGCCAACACCGATTACGACACCACTCATTCTTTAATCAATTCCTTTCTATTAGTTGTTAATAGCATCCACTCCGGAGTGAACTCTTTCTCGCATTCCCTTAGGTCAACCTTATCAGTCCTAAAGCACATCGTAATGTGCGTGTCTTCAAGTGCCCTAAAGGCTTGCCTACGACCACCCTCAGCCTGAATGACGTTGTAACCCTTAAGCCTCCCTACAGTATTCCCTAGGGTAACATAACAATCCCCGCTGACAATTACAGTAGTAGGGATCTTGATGTAAGCTCCAATAATAGCTACATCCTTAGGGATAAAACAGGTTCTGTAATACACCCCTTCATAAACAAAGTGTTCAATGGGGATCTCAACTTCATTACAGACACAACTCTCCATAGCATGAATTGCGATGTCACAAAGCATGTTATTCTGCTCAGGAGTTAAGGGTTTCAACTTCATACGCTACTATTCCTTCTAATGTAAAGACCTTCCCAACCACCTGAAATCAGGTTAATAGGCTGGACATTGTCGGAGCAGACAGTAATGACTACTTCATCATTATTGTCTTGAATTGGGAACTTAAACTTACCCGTGTAAACCTTGTTGTCCCCCAAGATAGTCGGAGATTCACCAAGGTTCCTGCCAGTAAATCTATACTTAAAATGCTTTTCCTTAAGGTCATTATCGACCTTGCACTCAAATACACCAGACTTACTATAGTTAAACCAGAAGTACCTAAGCTGTAGCCTCCCTTCAATCTCAGAGATAACACCTCCAGTATCCGTATTCCTCTTAATGGACTGCTTAGAGAGAGTCACACAGAATTTGTAGGTAAGTCCCACAAACACCTCAACACCCCTCATGTCCCCTTGGATCCTAAAGACACCATTGGAATCCCAATCAGTAACCTCAGTAACGTAACCGTCCTTAGTGACAATGAAATACTTATGATCCTTAGTAGACGGGATAGCACCGTAGATATCCATAAGAGACACCTCAGTGTAATCCTCATAGTCACTGTACTTGTTGGACTGAGGAATTGTGTACTTCTTCTTACGATCCATAAAGAGCCTAGTAGGCTCATCATAGAAGTCAACAGCATTACCTGTCAACAATGCTTTCTCTAGATACAGACCACTCGGAGAGTTAATAAGAAGATAAATCTCTGAGTCAACAAACTCCGCTAGAAGAACCTCAGAATTCTTGTTTGCAAATTCCCACTTGAACCAAGCCTGTTGTTCACAAGTGGCGTTAACAAGAATAAATTTATAACAGTATAAGATATTAGGGGTAGTAGAAGAGATAGCCGTAACTACGTTCTCTGTGGTGTTCCCAGAGAGTCTAGTGATGCCCTTAGGGATGTACGTAGGCACATGTGCGGCTACGTCTTCAGCATCCTTAAGGTCAGCCACGTCCTGCAAGGAGTAGTAGCGCATCATAGAACAGTAGTTTACTCGATCATTCACAAAGAAGATCGAAGGGCCAATAGATATAGGCTGAACATTCGTGTCATAGTCAAAGTTAGTGATCTGGTCACACTTTACACTCTTAGGGGTCATGACACCATCACTAGACAACACAAACTGACCTTCACGAGAGAACAACATAAGCTCTCTAGCAAAAGGTACAGCATGAGTCAGAATGGCAACCTTATTAGAGGAAACCGAGACATCAATAGGGTCAGTGTCTGCAATAGCCGCAGAGGACTTAAACCAGAAATTAAAGAAGTCGTTGGTTGCACTAAGGATAATGGATTCATCAGCGATGACCCCTAGGCGATTACGATAGAAAAAGATGTCGTTAATCTTCCTGCCAATGAACGAAGGATCAGGGTTAGTGTCTTCATTACCAGAGCCTCTATCAACCCACGGGAGCTTCTTAAGAAGAAAACTCCCATCCTCCTGCCTAACAATAGCATGAGGCATATTCTTAGGGTTGATCTTAGTGGGAATCCTAGGTGCTACAGTTTCCTTCCACACCTTATGTTTGTCGTCCCACTTTACATAGAAGTCGTCATCTTCGGAATTCTTTTCTCCAGACACCTGCATGATGTAATACTCAGGTGCAATCGGAGGGAGCTTATTAACAGCCGTAACCTTACCCATGTAAGCAATAGCGTTCTGGTTACCAAAGCCGTCCTTAACAAGGACATTAGGAGGATCCCACCCAGACTTAGATTGGATCGTAATAACAGAGTCGCCAACTAGACCTACGATATAGGAACTCATGCTTGCACTAGACCTAGAGTAACCCATAGAGGCTCTACCACCAACCTGATTCAACAGGTCATCATAGGTACCACCAACGTCAGGTTTACTACCATCAGGTTTCTTACCAGTATTAAGAAGTGCATACAACGCTCTAGCAATAAAGGCAGTAGTAGTCTGGACAGCCTGATTAGCCGCACCACCGTCAGGTGTAATAACGCCGCACATATACTTGCCATCCACATAAATGGCGTAAGTTTTAGCATACTGGGCATTCTTGATGTACACCAGAGCAGTATCCTTTTTACCAGATGGGGACATGCCTTCTACAGCGTCTACCTCCTTTTCAGTGTTCAGTACAAAGGTGTAGTCAGCAACAGTAACTGCCTTTAGTTTTCCCTTAGGGTCACTAGTGGTAATGTACTGTTTTGACTCATCATCTTCAAACTTGCACGTCTTAGGCTCACCATTAAGATCAAAAACATGATACTCCCCAGAGCCAAGCTGGAGAATGTACTTTTCCTGTTCGTCTCTATTTATTACATGATACTTCTTCTTTGTAGCATCAACACGGTCAGACAAACGTTTGATTGCAAGAGTCGGAGGTCTCTTCTGTAGACCCTCAACTTCATTAGGAAACCCGTTGACAAGCTCAGTTACCTGATCGGGAAATCTGATGATGTCAGGTTGCTGAGAGACACCACCTTTAAATGAGTGAATGCTTTGAGATACTAGAGGCATGCTTAGCTCCTCTGAGTCTGCTGACTGATGAACTGGTCATCATTGAGGATGTTATAGTTACCATCCGTCAGTTCATAGTCTACAATGTCTGCATAAGCCGCACTCTCCTCTAGCTGAAGATGTGCGTCGATGTCCGCAGAGGTAAGATACCTCATCTGAAATACTCTACTGGCTCTAACAGTAATATACTTTCTGAAGACCTGAGGAAGCTCCTCAAAAGGGAGTTCCCTGACAAGTTCATCCAGAGTGATGCCTTCAGGGAACTCTAGATTCCCTGAATCAAGATCATAAAAATAGCCTCCTCTGCTTACAAACTTATAGCTAGTAGAGACAGCCCTTAGGAAGTCTCTACCATAAGCAACTTTGTTAGTAAAAGAGTCAGGCTTCAAGGTAACACTGGTGAGAGTGTTAAAGCTGTAACCCCTAGACTGGATCTCTTGACTGACAGCCTTAAGGATTCTTACAGCATTCAGCACATCCACATTAGTATCATCCTCAAGAGAATTAACAGGGCTAGAGCCTACGGATGACAAAATTTCATTTATTGCATCAAGTTCAGTGCTAGGAGTTACAATCATTATTCTTCCTTGTTGTTATTCTTTTCGACGGTTCTTCGAGGCTTAACAGGCTTTGCAGTTGCACTAAGGAGACCAAGTTCCTGAGCCTCCTCGGGGGTAAGCTGATACCCCCACTTGTGCACCTGACAGAAGTAAGTAGTCTCGTAAGCCTTCTTTACTTCTTCAATGGTCATTTATTAAGCCTGAGTCTGCTCGACAAAGATACCGACAGCTTCAGGACGGAGACCACCGTGGCCCATCGCGTACTTGGCAATGATCTGGTCAGCCTGATATTCAGCTCGACGAGCACGTTCCATAGCGAGATCCTTGAGCTTCACCGTACCAACAGCGGAACGATGGAAGACAATGCCCTGAAGACCCGCAGTCTTGATCTTCGTGTTAAGAGCGTGCTTGCCATCAATACCATCATTCAGGAGGTGCGGAACTTCAATGACTTCAAATCCACAAATCGTCTGGAGCTTGCCCGTATTCGGATCAAAGAGAGCATGATAGTTAGCCGCATCAGGCATAAGAGCCTTCATGACAGCAGAGTAACCTTCAGGCGTGAGAAGGCAATAGCGGTCACCCTGCGGGACGTAGTTCTTCGTCATCTGAGCACGAGCCGCAAGGAGACCCTCAAGGATCTTATTTCCATACGTAGCTTCCTGCGAAATCTCAAGACCCGTAACAAACTCAAAGGCCTTACCAGTACCGGGAACCTTGTCGTCATTCAAACCCGTTTCAGGAATGTTACCGTCCTTGAACTTAGCGTCCTTAGCGGCCTCATTGGCAAGCTCATTGATAATAGCACAGTCAGCGCCCATAGCGAGAGCTTCACCAAGCTGACGGGAGTATTCAACTCGAACGTCATAATGGTTCATCGCATCGTCGATATCCGTGATAAGGCAGTCAGCCGTAAGGAGACCGTCAATGGCGATGACACGTTCATTGTGTTCCATCTTCTTACGCTGGTCATCAAGGGAGTTACCCGGAGCAAGATACTTAGCACGGGTACGACCCATCACAGCGAACGAAGCCGATTTACCCTGAGAGATAGTACGAACCTGATGACGAGACATCATAACGGAGGTGCGAGCAAAAGCAGTCAGAACTTCACCCGTGAAGACCTTCATAAAGAGTGCATCACGATCGCCCACAGAGAGAGCCTGACCAGGATTGGAAATACCAGTAGCAGCAAGAGCAGCCATTTT
>ENA-UOIY01000862-UOIY01000862.1-human-gut-metagenome-genome-assembly--contig:-P114-NODE-862-length-41623-cov-6.230658_pt1 | contig 41623 bp, 39 predicted proteins | sample MGYA00242335_ERZ723882 | MGnify/ENA metagenome assembly ERZ723882
ATATCGGCACCTGCCCCGGCAAGGAGGTCGTGCAGCTGTATTGCACCGCGCCGCAGGGGCTTCTGGGCAAGCCCGCCAAGGTGCTGTGCGCCTTTGCCAAGACCAAAACACTGGCCCCCGGCAAGAGCCAGACTTTGGCGCTGACTGCGCCGTGGCGCAATTTTGCCAGCTATGATGACAGCGGCGCTGCCGGGCACAAGTCTGCCTTTGTGCTGGAAGCCGGTGACTATATTTTCAGTCTCGGTACCGATGTACGCCATGCCGCAGAGACCTTTACGGTCACGCTGCCGCTGATGGTGGTGGAGCAGCTGGAATCCGCCGCTGCACCCGCCGCAGCTTTTGAGCGGCTGCGCCCCGGTGCGGACGGTTCCCCCGCATGGGAGCCTGTTCCCACCGAGGCCGAACTGCCCGAGACCCGCCGCGCGGCCCGACTGCCAAAAGAGCGCCCCCAGACCGGGGACAAGGGCATCCGTTTGCAGGATGTGGCTGACGGCAAGGTGGACGTGGCTGATTTTGTCGCACAGTTCAGCGACGATGAGCTTTGCACGATCGTCCGGGGCGAGGGGATGAACTCTCCGCGCGTTACGCCGGGTACAGCCGGGGCTATCGGCGGTGTCAGTGATGCTTTGCAGCACTACGGTCTGCCTGCGGTCTGCTGTTCCGACGGCCCCAGCGGTATCCGCATGGACTGCGGCACGGTTGCCTTCGCCATGCCCAATGGCACCTGCCTGGCTGCGACATTCAACGAGGAATTGAGTGAGGAACTCTACTCGATGGAAGGGCTGGAACTGCGCAAAAACCATGTGGACACGCTGCTTGGCCCCGGCATCAACATCCACCGCCATCCGCTGAATGGACGCAATTTCGAGTATTTCTCCGAGGATCCGCTTTTGACCGGAAAGATGGCCTGCGCCCAGCTGCGCGGGCTGCACCGTTGGGGCGTGACCGGGACGATCAAGCACTTTGCCGCCAACAACCAGGAGCATCGCCGCCACTTTGTGGAATCTGTCGTATCGGAACGCGCTTTGCGGGAAATCTACCTGCGCGGTTTTGAGATCGCTGTCAAGGAGGGGCATGCCCGCTCGATCATGACGTCCTACAACCCGCTGAACGGCTACTGGACGGCAAGCAATTATGACCTTGTCACGACGATTCTTCGTGGTCAGTGGGGTTACACCGGCCTTGTGATGAGTGACTGGTGGGCCGAGGGCAATGACCGCGGCGGCGATGGCAGCACCAAGCATGTGGCCGCCATGGTCCGCGCCCAGAATGATGTTTTTATGGTCGTGGCCGACCCGGAGCATAACTCCGGCGGGGACGATTTGGCCGCTGCATTGGCGGAGGGCCGCCTGACGCGGGGCGAATTGCAGCGCAGCGCGGCGAACATCTGCCACTTTTTGCTGCAAACACCCGCTTTCCGCCGCAGTATCGGCCGTACGAGCGCACTGGATGACCAACTGGAGGCAATGGCTGAGCAGGACATGCAGCAGGCGGCACAAAACATTTTACCCTTGACGCTGCGCGACGGCACAGCCATCGACATTGCAGCCATCGACAACGGCTACCGCCGCACGACGGCGTTCCGCGTAACGGCAGCCGAGGGTGGCAGCTACACCCTGCACCTGCGCTGCCGTGCCATGCAGGGCAACAGCCCGCTGGCCCAGATCCCGGTATCGGTGTTCGCAGGCCGTGCGTTCCTGAAAACAATAACCATCACCGGCACTCAGACAGACTGGTGCGATTTTACCGTCAGCTTGCCCGCGCTGAACACCGGAGACGAGTTCTTCCTGCGGTTTTATTTTGGCCAGAGCGGCATGGAACTAGGCACTGTTATACTGAAAAAATGAGAACTGCAAGCCGAAACAGGAGGGAGGCTGCGGCCTTATGAAACTTGACAGCATAAAACTTCCAAAGCGGAAATCTTTGGTCCGTCTGCGGTGCGTGCTGTAACTATGTAGGTTACGCGGCCTTTTGCAGCTCTTTTTGCTGGCTGTGGGTGAAATACAGGTAAAATGCTGTGTTCAGCAGCACGCCCACCAGGGTGGAAACAGGGGCAGCCAGGCCGATCTTGGTCAGGCTGGCGTTGGGCTGGATGCTCATGAGGTAAGACATCGGCAGGCGGACCAGCAGTGTCTGCACAAGGCCCTGGATCATGACAAAGACCGTCTTATTATTACCGTTGAAGTAGCCCAGCATGCTGAACAGAATGGCCGTCAAAATCGTTTCGGGGGCAAAGCCTTTCAGGTATTCAAAGCCCTTCTGCACCACTTCGGCGTCGGTGGAGAAGATACCGGCCAGCACATCGCCTTTCAGCATCACCAGCGCAAACACCGCGCAGCCAAAGACCAGCCCGATGCCCATGCCGGTAAACATGGCCTGCTTGGCGCGCTTGGGCTTGCTGGCACCTACGTTCTGCGCCACAAAGGACGCCATCGACTGCATCAGTGCACTGGGGATCAACATGGCGAAGCTGACGATCTTGCTGGCAACGCCGTAGCCGGAGGAAGCCGTCAGCCCCAGCCGGTTGACGAACGCGCAGAGCGCCAGAAAGGATGCCTGGGTGAGCACTTCCTGCAAGGCCAGCGGCAAGCCGACCTGCAAGAACTTGCGGCACTGCGGATTCAGGCGGAAATCCGATTTCTTCAGCGTGAACGGCAGGTCCTTTTTCAGCAGGATGACAATAGCCAGCACAACGCTGACTGCCTGCGCCATGACAGTGGCGATGGCAGCCCCGGCGGCGTCCATCTTAAACCCGGCTACAAAAAGCAGGTCGCCCGCAATGTTGATCAGGCAGGCCACCAGCACAAACAGCAAAGGCGATTTGCTGTCGCCCAGGCCGCGAAAGATGGCTGCTAGCATATTGTACGCTACAATGAAGAAAATGCCCATGCCGCAGATGCGCACATAACGGGTGGTCAGCCCAAGCGCCTCGCTGGGGGCCTGCATCAGCACCGCGATCGGGTGCGCAAAAAACACCAGCAGCACAAACAGCACGGTGGCCAGGATGGCAAACACCACGGTCGTGCCGCCCAGCACCGCGCCGATGCGCTCAGGCTTTTTTTCGCCGAGGTAGCGCGCAATCAGCACGGTGGCACCCATGGCCAGCTGCGTGACCATAAAGGTGACAAGGTTCATCAGCTGGCTGCCCGTTGAAACCGCCGACAGGCCCGCCGTGGAGCCGAACCGCCCGACGACCAGCAGATCGACCGCGCCGTACGCAGCCTGCAAAATTAGTGCCCCCAGCACCGGGAGCATGAAAAGAGACAGCTTTTTTAAGATGTTGCCCTCGGTAAAATTGTTTTTATCACTGCTCAAAATGAATTCTCCTTTCGGACATGACTTGATAAACTTTCTCGATGGTACGTATGGTAGTGGCTGCGTCCTCGTCCGAAACATCGGCCAGCAGCGGCGTAAGCTGGGCAAAAAACGCGCTGTCAAAAACCTGCGAGAGCATGCGGCCTTTTTCGGTGATTGTCAGATAGGTCACGCGGCCGTCCTCTTCCGAGGCAGCTTTTTCCAGGTAGCCGCCATCCACCATGTCTTTGACGGTACGGGTCACGCCGGGGCGGGGAATGTGCAGTGCATCGCTGATATCGGACACTTTCACCCGCACGCCCTGCTGCTGCAAGGCTGCGATGGTATCCAGATAGTGGATGAACGCCGGGGTAACGCCTTTCGGCAAAGCGGGCATCAGTTCCCGCACCCGCTTTGCCTGGTAAAAGGCATCCAGCAAATGTTTGATGTTTCTTGTGGTCATGGCTGCTCCTTGTAGTTGCTTTTGATAATTACCACAAGTAATTATATGAAAACACGAGCACAATTTCAATGCCTTTGAGCGAATGTTTTTCTTTATAATAGAAGTGCCTGCGCTTTGTGCGGCCCTCTTGCGTTTCGCTACGCTTTGTGTTATACTTACCACCGTAAAACTGAATACGACAGCAGGTGCCTTTTTGCGCGGTTTTGCGCAGGAAAGGGTAAAAGGGAAGCGGGTGAAAATCCCGCACGATCTCGTCACTGTGATAAGGGAGCCTGCCGCCAGGGTGCTTTTGCACCGGTCACTGGGCATTTGCCCGGGAAGGCGGCGGTGGGCGTTGATCTTTCAGCCAGGAAACCTGCCCGCTGCCGGGTACGGGGGCAAACAGCCCCAGATCACGAGGAATTGGTTGTACCGTAAAGAACCTGCTGAAAGTACGGGGTCTTTTGCGTTGCCATTCTGCACGCAAAAGGCCTCGTTTTTTAATGGGCTTATTTGGGTGTCTGCCGCTGCGTTCGCTGCCTGTACCGCCCGCCAGTCACATAAGGAAAGGAAGCAGACACATGAGAAGAATCAACTGGAAAAAGTCCGCCGCCATGGCAGCTGCCCTGGCCCTGTCCACCGCTCTGCTGGCCGGCTGCGGCAGCGCCGCCGCTTCTTCTGGCAGCGTAGAAGAAAGCACCGCCGTCAGCGAGACTGAAAGCACCGCAGAGGATGCCGAAGAAGGAGATGCAGACGAAGTGGCCGCAAAGAACTGCGCCGACCTGATCGACGCCATCTATGTGCAGGAGCGCACCGACGACACCGACGCCCAGTGCGAAGCCGCCAAGGCTGCCTGGGATGCCTTGACCGACGCCCAGAAAGATCTGGTCGAGGGTGAAAACGCCGACCCCGAGTACTTTGGCCGCGACACCGGCGATGCCAGCAAGGACGACCCCCGCAACCAGGATGACATCGGCGAAAATGAACTGCTGGTCGTCAGCTTTGGTACCTCTTTCAACGACAGCCGCGCAGCTGACATCAAGGGCATCGAGGATGCCTTGCAGGCTGCCAACCCCGATTGGTCCGTCCGCCGTGCTTTCACCGCGCAGATCATCATCAACCACATTCAGGCCCGTGACGGCGAGAAGATCGACAACATGCAGCAAGCCCTTGACCGCGCAGTTGCCAACGGTGTCAAAAATCTGGTCGTGCAGCCCACCCACCTGATGCACGGCGCGGAGTACGACGAGATGTGCGAAGCCATCGACGCGTACAAGGATCAGTTCGAGAGCGTTTCTATCGCAGAGCCCTTGCTGGGTGAAGTTGGCGAGGATGCCACTGTCATCAATACGGATAAGGAAGCCGTAGCCACTGCCATCACCGCCGAGGCCGTCAAGATCGCCGGTTACGAAGATGCCGCTGCTGCCGCTGCCGATGGCACCGCCTTTGTGTTCATGGGCCACGGCACATCCCACACCGCCAAGATCAGCTACAGCCAGATGCAGACCACCATGCAGACCCTGGGTTACGACAATGTGTTCATCGGCACCGTCGAGGGTGAGCCCGAGGACACCGCCTGCGAGGCTGTTATCGAGAAGGTCAAGGAAGCCGGTTACACCAAGGTCGTGCTGCGCCCGCTGATGGTCGTTGCCGGTGACCATGCCAACAACGATATGGCCGGTGCGGACGATGATTCCTGGCTGAGCCAGTTCAAGGCTGCCAGCTGCTTTGACAGCGTCGATACCGAGATCGCAGGTCTGGGCGAGATCGCTGCCATCCAGCAGATCTACGTTGACCACACTCAGGCCGCCATGGACGCCCTGAACGGCTGATTTCTGCAACATTCTGCCCGAGGGGGAGCCTTCGGGCAGTTTTTTGATTTTATATTTATATAAGGTGGGAAAGTAACCATGAAGAAACTTCAAATCGTATCTATCACACTTGCAGCCTTGCTGCTGGCAGGCTGCGGCGCAGCGGAATCTGCCGTCCCGGCCAGCGAAAGCGCAAGCGAGGCGGCTTCCACCGTTGAGACTGCCCCCGCAGCGGAAAGCGAGACCCCCGCAGCCGAAGCCGCCCTGCCGGACGGCGTCTACACGGCTGATTTCAACACGGACAGCAGTATGTTCCACGCGAATGAATCCTGTGACGGGAAAGGCACGCTGACGGTGGCGGACGGCCAGATGACGATGCACGTCAGCCTGCAATCGAAAAAGATCGTCAACCTGTATCTGGGCATGGCAGCCGACGCTGCCGACCACGAGGCCGACTGGCTGCAACCCACCACCGATACCGTGACCTACAGCGATGGCACCAGCGAGGAGGTGTACGGGTTTGACATCCCGGTGGCGGCTGTGGATACCGACTTCCAGCTTGCCATCCTGGGCACCAAGGGCACCTGGTACGACCACACTGTCAGTGTAGCCAACGCCGAGCCTGCCGATGAGACCGCTGCCGAAGCCCCTGCAGACGGCAGCTACACCTGCGCCGTAACGCTGGAAGGCGGCAGCGGCCGGGCCACCGTGGGAAGTCCTGCCGCGCTGACTGTTGCCAACGGCGCGATGACCGCCACCATTGTGTGGAGCAGCCCCAACTACGACTACATGCTCATCGACGGCGAAAAATACCTGCCCATCAACACTGAGGGCAACTCGACCTTTGAAATCCCCGTTGCCGCGCTGGACACTGCCCTGGCCGTGACCGCCGACACCGTTGCCATGAGCACCCCGCATGAGATCGACTATACCCTGACCTTTGCCAGCGCCACGCTGGCCGCAGCCGAATGAAGCGGCTTTTGTGTGCAGCTCTGCCTGCGCTGCTGCTGGCCGGGTGTGCGGCCCGGCCAGCGGACGCCAAGGCGGAACCGCTGACCGTCACGGGGCGATACCCTTTGCAATACGCTCAGCAGTTCACCATCGACGAGTGCGCGGGCGGGTATGACCTTGTCACCATCGACGGCGCGCGGTATCTCGTCTTACCCGAGGGGGCTGCGGTGCCGGATGCGCTGGACGCGGACATTACCGTGTTGCAGCAGCCCATCGAGAATATTTATCTGGTCTCTTCCTCGGCGATGGACCCCATCATCAGCCTGGGCGGGCTGGATGCCGTGGCACTTTCCGGCACGCGCGCCGAAAACTGGTATTTGAACGAAGCCAAAGCGGCAATGGAAAGCGGGCAGATCGCCTACGCGGGCAAGTACAGCGCGCCCGATTATGAAACGATTCTGGCAGCAGACTGCGGCCTTGCCATCGAAAACACGATGATCTACCACACGCCCGAGGTCAAGGAACAGCTGGAAAAATTCGGCGTGCCGGTGCTGGTCGAGCGTTCGAGCTACGAGAGCGGCCCGCTGGCGCGGATGGAATGGGTCAAGCTGTACGGCGTGCTGCTGGGCAAGACCGACGAAGCCGAGCAGCTTTTTGACGATGCCGTACAACGCGTCGCGCCGCTGGAACAGGAACCGTCCACCGGCAAAACGGCGGCGTTTTTCTCTATTGCCTCCAACAATCTGGCTACCGTGCGCAAGGGCGGCGATTACGTCGCCAAGATGATCAAGATGGCAGGCGGCGAGTATGTTTTTGCCGATCTGACCGACAGCGGCAATAATCTGGCTACGGTCAACATCTCACTCGAGGATTTCTACGCCGGGGCCAAAGACGCCGACGTGCTGATCTACAACAGCACGATCGAGGGCGAGATCCGCACCATGGACGAACTGCTTGCCAAGTGCCCCCTGCTCGCGCAGTGCAAAGCCGTGCAGCAGGGCAATGTCTGGTGTACCGCGCAAAGCCTTTTCCAGCAAAGCATGGAACTGCCTGATTTGATTTTGGATATGAACAAGGTTTTTACCGAGGGCACGCCCGAGGATAGTGAGTTGAGATTTTTGACGAAAATACGTTGATGTCCGCCCCTACAGACAGCGAACATACAAGGAAACCCACCATGCACACCAAAAAACGCCTGACAATTGCATATCTCGCCATGGCGGCGGCCCTGGGGGTGCTGTTTGCGCTCAACCTGTTCTGGGGCAGTGTGGCGCTCTCTCCTGCCGCTGTGGTCCGTGCGTTGCTGGGCCGCGGACAGGATGTGCTGGCCAGCAACATCCTGCTGCAGCTACGCCTGCCGCGTGCCGTCATGGTCGTGCTGCTGGGCGCGGCGCTGTCTGCGGCCGGGTATCTGCTGCAAACCTTTTTTGCCAACCCTATCGCGGGGCCGTTCGTCATGGGTATTTCCAGCGGGGCCAAGCTGGCTGTGGCGCTGACGATGGTCGTGTTTTTAAACCGCGGTCTGCTGACAAACTCGTTCACGCTGATTTTAGCCGCCTTTGCCGGGGCTATGGCCGCCATGCTGTTTGTGCTGGCCGTGGCGCGCCGCGTGCAGCGGATGAGCATCCTTGTCATCTGCGGTGTCATGATCGGCTACATCTGCTCAGCCGTCACCGATATTGTCGTGGCCTTTGCGCAGGATTCCAACATCGTGAACCTGCACAACTGGTCGATGGGCAGCTTTTCCGGCATGACCTGGGGCAACGTGGGCACAGCGGCGGTCATTGTACTGCCGTGCCTAACGGCGGCGTTTCTGCTTTCCAAGCCCATGGCCGCCTACCAGATGGGGGAGGCCTACGCGCAGAGCGTGGGCGTATCGGTGCGCAGCTTTTCGGTGCTGCTGGTGCTGCTGTCCAGCCTGCTGGCTGCCTGTGTCACGGCCTTTGCGGGGCCGATCTCCTTTGTCGGCATCGCGGTGCCGCACTTGGTCAAGCAGGCACTGGGCAGCGCCAAGCCGCTGCATGTGCTGCCGGGCTGTGTGCTGGGCGGGGCAGCGTTCTGCCTGCTGTGCGACCTGATTGCCCGCAGCCTGTTTGCGCCGACGGAACTTTCCATCAGCTCGGTCACGGCGGTCTTTGGTGCGCCGGTGGTCATTTGGCTGTTGGTGCACCGCCACAGCGGGGAGGGCACAGCATGAGCTATTGCGAAACACAAGACCTTGCCATCGGCTACGGTACGCCGCTTTTGCGGGATATTGCCTTGCGGGCCGAGCGCGGCAAAGTTCTGGCGCTCATCGGCCCCAATGGCGCTGGCAAGTCGACCTTATTAAAAACGCTGGCCGGGCATCTGACGGCGCAGGGCGGCGCGGTGCTGCTGGACGGCCAAACGCTGACGGCCTACACTCCCCATGCGCGCGCGCGCAAGCTGGCGCTGATGCTGCCCCACACGGCACGCACCGAACTGGCGACCTGCTTTGATGTGGCCGCCGCCGGGCGCTACCCCTACACCGGGCGGCTGGGTATTTTGTCCGATGCCGATCGCCGCGCCGTGCACGAAGCCCTGACTCTGGTGCAGGCCGAAGCCCTTGCCGACCGGGATTTTACTAAAATCAGCGACGGCCAGCGTCAGCGTGTGCTGCTGGCCAGGGCTGTTTGCCAACAGCCGGAAATTTTGCTGCTGGACGAGCCAACGTCTTTTTTGGATGTAAAAGGCAAGGCCGAGCTGATGGGCATTCTGCAAACGCTGGCGCACGAGAAAAACGTTGCCATCATCGTGACCCTGCACGAGCTGGAACTGGCGCAAAAGCTGGCGGATGCGGTCGTCTGCGTGGCACCGCAGGGCGTTTCGGGCGTGCTTACGCCGCAAGAAGCCTTTGCCCGGGAAAACATCTGCCAGCTGTTTGACTTAACGGCGGTGCAGTATGCCGCCCTGTTCGGTGATGCGGAAGCGAAGCCCAAGCCCAAATTTGAACACTACATCCGCAGCGGGCAAAAGCTGCTGCGCTGCGGCTACACTACCGGCACCTGCGCGGCACTGGGGGCAGCAGGAGCGGCCCGCCTGCTGCTGACCGGCCGCGCGCCTGAAACCGTTGGCCTGCGCACACCCAAAGGCATTGTGGTCGAGGTCGCCCCGCAATTCTGCCGCCTGTGCAGCAAAACGACTGCCGAGTGCGCCATCGTTAAGGATGGCGGTGACGACGTTGATGCCACCACCGGCCTGCCGGTCGTTGCCGTTGTGACTCTGCTGGCGGATGCACCGCGCACCGTCACCATCGACGGCGGCACGGGCGTGGGCCGTGTGACCAAGCCGGGGCTGGATCAGCCCGTGGGCGCGGCGGCCATCAACCATGTGCCGCGCCAGATGATTACCGAAGCACTGCTAAAAGAAGCCGAGACCGCCGGATACAGCGGCGGCTTTGCGGTCGTCATCCGCATCGAGGGCGGAGAGGATGCCGCCAAGCGCACCTTTAACCCGCACCTCGGGGTCGTGGGCGGGCTGTCCGTGCTGGGCACCAGCGGCATTGTTGAGCCGATGAGCCAGCAGGCGCTGCTCGACTCACTGCAGCTCGAGATCCACCAGGCCGCACTGCAAAGCCGCCGCCTGATCTTGGCCCCCGGCAACTACGGGCTGGACTATCTGGCCGCCCATTACCCGGAACTGCGTGAAATTCCCATCGTGAAAATCTCCAATTTCATCGGGGAAGCACTGGATATGGCCGCGGCGGAACAGTTTGGGGAAGTGCTGCTCGTCGGCCATGTCGGCAAGCTCGTCAAGCTGGCGGGCGGCATCATGAACACCCACTCCAAACAGGCGGATTGCCGCACTGAACTGTTCTGTGCCCATGCGGCGCTCTGCGGGGCGGATACCGTCACCTGCCGCGCTTTGATGGACGCCGCCACGACCGACGCCTGCCTGGATATTCTGGACGCTGCCGGGTTAAAAATAACGGTCATGGCAAGCCTGCTGCAAGCTGTGCAATTACATCTGGACCGCCGTGTGGCGGGGGCGTTCACAGTCGGGGCGGTGCTTTTCTCCAACCAAAGCGGCCCGCTGGGGCAGACCACGCAGGCCAAAATACTGCTGCAAAGCTGGAAAGGAAACTGACATGGTACATTTTGTAGGGGCAGGCCCCGGTGCACCGGATCTTATCACCCGGCGCGGTGCGGCCCTGCTGCAAGCGGCGGACTGCATCATCTACGCGGGTAGCTTGGTCAACCCGGCCCTGCTGGGGCTGGCCAAGGCAGACTGCACTATTTATAACAGCGCTGAAATGACGCTGGAACAGGTGCTTGCCGTAATGCGCCAAAACGAAGCCGCCCGCAAAACCACCGTGCGGCTGCACACCGGCGACCCCTGCCTGTACGGCGCGATTCGGGAGCAGATGGATGCCCTCGACGCTGACGGCATTCCCTACGATGATACGCCCGGAGTATCCAGCTTTTGCGGGGCCGCTGCGGTGCTGAGCGCCGAGTACACCTTGCCCGGCGTGAGCCAGACCGTCATTATCACCCGGATGGAGGGCCGCACCCCCGTGCCCGAGGGCGAGCGCCTTGCCAGCCTGGCCGGGCATGGAGCTACGATGGTGATTTTCCTCTCCATTGGCCTTATTGATAAGGTGCAGGCCGCGCTTTTGCAGGGAGCCTACACGGCGGCGACCCCGGCGGCGGTGGTGTACAAGGCCACCTGGCCAGAGCAGAAAAACGTGCACTGCACCGTGGGCACCCTGGCAGAAAGCACCCGCGCGGCGGGCATTACCAAAACTGCGCTGATCGTAGTGGGGGACTTTTTGGCCGCGCAGTACGACCGCAGCAAGCTCTACGACCCTGCTTTTACCACTGAGTACCGCAAAGGAGCGCCGCAATGACCTGCGCGTATCTTGCCTTTACCGCCAAAGGGCTGGCGCTGGCGCACAAGCTGGCTGCTGCCTGCCCAGGCACTGTGACCCGCTGCGGCGAAAACGGCACAACGCTGGCCGATTGGACCGCCGCCCAGTTTGCCGATGCTGATGCCCTTGTTTTTGTGGGCGCGGTGGGCATTGCAGTGCGGGCCATTGCGCCGCACTGCCGCAGCAAGGCGGCGGACCCCGCCGTCGTGGTGCTGGATGAATGCGGCCGTTTTGCGGTGCCGCTGCTGTCCGGCCATCTGGGCGGGGCCAACGCCCTGGCCCGGCGGCTGGCAAAAGTGTGCGGCGCGGTACCGGTCATCACCACCGCCACCGATGCAAACGGCGTGTTTGCCGTGGATGAATGGGCCAAGCGCCAGCACTGCACGGTGGTCGAGCCGGGGCGCATCAAGGCGGTAAGCGGCGCACTGCTGGCGGGCCGCACCGTGTATTTTGCCAGCCACTGGCCCATACAGGGCACGCCGCCCGCAGGGGTGGAACCGGCTGCGGATGCTGCGACTGCTGATTTTGCCCTGACGCTGACCCCGGCGGAAAACGAAACCGCACTGCATATCATCCCGCGCGTTGCGGTGCTGGGCATCGGCTGTAAGCGCGGCACGCCCGCCGCCCGGCTGGCTGCTGCCTTTGCAGGATTTTGCGCACAAACGCAGCTGGCCCCGCAAAGCGTGATTGCCGCCGCGAGCATTGATTTAAAAAAAGACGAGCCCGGTCTGGCGGTGTTCTGCCGGCAGCAGGGCTGGCCCCTTACCTTTTATAGTGCCGAAGCACTGCGCGCCGCGCCGGGGCAGTTTGCGCATTCGGATTTTGTGCAAAGCGTTACCGGCGTGGATAACGTGTGCGAGCGTGCCGCCGTGCTGGCGGCAGGCGGGCCGGTATGGGCGCACAAATGGGCGCACGACGGCGTGACCTTTGCTGTGGCCCTGCGCCCCTTTGCGCCGGATTGGAGATACAACGATGAGTAACCTTGTATACGTGGTGGGCCTTGGCCCGGGAAATGCCCGGTTTCTGACCGCCCAGGCCCAGGCCGCCTTGCAGGCCGCCGATGTGCTGTGCGGCTACACCGTTTACATCGACCTTGTGCGCCCGCTGTACCCGGACAAAGAAGTGTACACCACCGGCATGACCAAAGAGATCGACCGCTGCCGCTGGGCGTTGGAAACAGCGCAGAGCGGCAAAACGGTGGCACTGGTCTGCTCCGGCGATGCAGGTGTATACGGCATGGCCAGCCCACTGCTGGAACTGGCGCAGAGCTACCCAGCCGTCACGGTCGAGATCGTACCCGGGCTGACAGCGGCGCTCAGCGGCGGCGCGGTGCTGGGTGCCCCGCTGGCGCATGATTTCTGCGTGATCTCCCTTTCTGATCGGCTGACACCGTGGGCAGTCATCGAAAAGCGGCTGGCCTGTGCGGCGGCAGGGGATTTCAGTATAGCGCTGTACAATCCGTCGTCCAGGGGCCGGGCCGACTACCTGCAAAAAGCCGTGCGCATTCTGCTGGCAAACGGCAAGGATCCGCAAACCGTCTGCGGCATCGTACGCAGCATCGGGCGCGCGGGCGAGACAGCCCGCCTGCTGCCGCTGGCCAAGCTTGAAAATACGCCTGTGGACATGTTCACCACAGTGTTCATCGGCAACGCGGCCACCCGCGTACTGGACGGAAAAATGGTCACGCCAAGGGGGTATCGCGGCGTATGAAAGCGGTTATTTTCAGCGGCACGACCGAGGGGCGCACGCTTTCCCGCGCCGTGGCGGCATTGGGCGCAGACGTCACCGTCTGCGTTGCTACCGACCTGGGGGCCGAGGAACAGGGCTGTGCCCCGGGCATTACCGTGCGGGTCGGGCGGCTGGACGCAGGGGAGATGACAGTGCTTTTGCAGGGCGCGGCCCTATGCGTGGATGCCACCCACCCCTATGCCACCGAGGCAACGCGCAACATCCGCGCCGCAGCCACGGCGGCGGGCGTTGCGTATCACCGCCTGCTGCGCCCCGCCAGCGACCTGCCTGCGGGCAGTGTGGTGCTGGAAACTGCCGCCCAGGCGGCAGCGTACCTCGCGGCAAAACCGGGCAACGTTTTGCTGGCCACCGGTGCCAAGGAGCTGCCCGCCTTTGCTGCGCTGGACCCCGCGCGGCTTTATCCCCGCGTGCTGCCGACCTTGGCGGGCATCACTGCCTGCGAAGCGGCTGGCATCCCGCACCGCAACATCATTGCGATGCAGGGGCCGTTTACCTTGGAGTTAAATGTGGCGCTGCTGCGGCAGTTTGCGATCGCCGCTATGGTCACAAAGGACGGCGGCGCGGCGGGCGGCTTTGCCGAAAAAGCCGAAGCCGCCGCCCGGTGCGGCGTACAGCTGATTGTATTGCGCCGCCCCGAGGAACAGGGGGAGAACGCCGAAACCATTTTACAACGATGCAGGGAGCTTTTATGAAAATTGATCTTGTCGGCATGGGCAGTGGCACGCCCGGCAGCCTGACGGTGCAGGGGCTTGCCGCCTTGCGCGGGGCCGGGCTGATCATCGGCGCGCGCCGCCTGCTGGAAAAACTGCCCGATGGCTGCACCGGAAACCGCGCCCTGCTTTATAAGGCCGAGGAAATCTGCGCACTGCTGCAAACCACCTCCGCCGTGCAGGTGGCTGTGGCCTACAGCGGCGACACTGGCTTTTACTCCGGCGCGGCGGCGCTTTGCCGCGCGCTGGATGCCCAGGGCCTGGCCTATACCGTACACCCCGGGCTTTCCAGCGTGCAGCTGCTGGCGGCGGCACTGGGCCGCCCTTGGCAGGGCTGGAAGCTTGTTTCCGCCCACGGTTGCGCCTGCGCCCCGGCGGCAGTGTGCGGTGCCGATGCACCGACGTTTTTTCTGACCGGGGGCATCGAAACGCCCGCGGCCCTTTGCGCAAAGCTTACACAAAGCGGCTGCGGCGAGGTTGCGGCGACCGTGGGCGAAAACCTGGGCACCGACGACCAGCGCCTTGTGGCGGGCACGGTACAGGAGCTGGCGCAGCAGCAATTTGCCGCGCTGAGCGTGCTGCTGGTCGAGCCTTGTCCGGCTCTTTCACGCCGTGTGCCCGGCCTGCCGGATGAAGCGTTCTTGCGCGGCAAAACGCCGATGACTAAGCAGGAGGTGCGTGCCGCCGTGCTGGCGAAGCTCGCCGTACGCCCCGGCGATACGCTGTGGGATGTGGGCGCGGGCACCGGCAGCGTCAGCGTAGAAATGGCGCTGGCCGCGCCGCAGGGCGAGGTCTGGGCGGCAGAATGCGACGCCGATGCCTGCGAGCTGATCCGCCAGAACCGGATAAAATTTGTTGCCGAAAACCTGCACTTGTGTGAGGGCACCGCCCCCGCCGTGCTGGCCGACTGGCCCGCACCGGATGCTGTTTTCATCGGCGGAAGCAAAGGAAATCTACGTGCCATCGTTGATGCGGCGCTGGCGGCAAACCCCAGCGTGCGGCTTTGCATCAGCGCCATTGCGCTGGAAACGCTGCAACAGGCCATCGCCGCGCTGGCTGCGCACGGGCTTACCGCGCAGGTCACGCAGATCGCCGTAAGCCGCACCAAAGCGGCGGGTAGACTGCACTTGTTGATGGCCAACAACCCGGTATTTTTGATCGTGAGGGAGTAAGATGCTGCAATTGGTTCTGGCGGCACCGCGTTCCGGCAGCGGCAAAACGACCGCTGCCTGTGCGCTGCTGGCGGCCTTGCAGGCGCGCGGCGCGCAGCCCTGTGCCTTTAAAGCGGGGCCGGATTACATCGACCCGATGTTCCACCGCGCCGTTTTGGGGGTGGAAAGCCACAATCTGGATCTGTTTTTCTCCACTCCTGCCACCGTGTGCGGCCTGTATGCCCGGCATGCGGCGGGCCATGGTGCCGCCGTGGTCGAGGGCGCAATGGGCTACTATGACGGCCTTGGCGGCGTGAGCGACACCGCCAGCGTGTGGCACCTGGCCGATACGCTCGGCCTGCCGGTGCTGCTGGTCGTGCGGCCAAAGGGGGCCAGCCTGACCCTGGCGGCCGAGCTGCGCGGCCTGCTGGCATTCCGCACACCGCATCATCTAGCGGGTATCTTGCTCAATGATTGCAGCGAAAATTTGTACAACCTGCTGGCCCCGATGCTGGAAAAGGAAATCGGCCTGCCGGTGGTAGGCCATCTGCCGCCGCTGCCGGAGGCCGCAATCGAAAGCCGCCACCTCGGCCTGAAAATCGCCGCTGAAATCGAAGATTTGCAGCGCAAAATTCGGATTTTGGCTGACAGCGCGCAAAAAACAATCGACTGGCCGCGCTTTACGGCCTTGTTTGACCGCCCCGACCCCGCCGCCGTGCCCTGCACGCTGCCGCCCGCCAAAGTGCGCATTGCCGTGGCGCGGGATGCCGCATTCTGCTTCACCTATGCCGAAACACTCGAAGCACTTGAAGAAAACGGCGCGGAGCTGTGCTTTTTCAGCCCTTTACAGGACGCCGCACTGCCGACGGACATCGGCGGGCTCTACCTGCCGGGCGGCTACCCGGAATTGTACGCTGTCCAGCTGGCGGCCAACATCGCCATGCGCGCTGCCGTCAAAACCGCCGTGCAAAGCGGCCTGCCCACGGTGGCCGAGTGCGGCGGATTCCTCTACCTGGGCCAGACGCTGCAAGACGCTGACGGCAGTGCGTACCCGATGGCGGGCGTGCTGCCGGGGCAGGGCGTCAGGGGCGGGCGGCTCGTGCGCTTCGGCTACGCCACACTGACCGCCCGCGCCGACAGTATGCTGTTTGCCGCGAGCGATGCTCTGCCTGTGCACGAGTTCCACCATTGGGACTCTACCGCCAACGGCACCGATTTTACCGCCGCCAAGGCCAATGGGCGCAGTTGGGCCTGCGGCTTTGCCAACGCGCATTTATACGCGGGGTTCCCGCACCTGTACTGGGTGGGTACGCCGCTGCCCTGCCGCTTTGTTGCCGCCGCCTGCCATTATAAAAAGGAAAAACCATGACCGAACACGAACTGAAAACCTTACTGTCCACCGTTACCCCGCCCGACGAGACCGCCCGCGCCGCAGCGCATGCCCACTGGGCCGCGCTGGCAAAGCCCCTGGGTGGACTGGGCCTGCTGGAAACGATGGTCGAGGACGCCGCCGCGCTGACGGGCACCGAAACGCCCGCCCTCACCCGTCGTGCTGTGCTGGTGCTGTGTGCCGACAACGGCGTGGTGGCCCAGGGTGTCAGCCAGACGGACGCCAGCGTAACCCGCGCCGTGCTGCAAAATCTGGCGGCCCGCCGCACCAGCGTCTGCCGAATGGCGGCGGCTGCCCACTGCACGGTCGTGCCCGTGGATATGGGCATTGCCGGGGCACCTGTGCCGGGGGCGGTCAATTGCCGCATCGCCCCCGGCACGGCGGATTTTACTCTTGGCCCGGCCATGACCCGCACGCAGGTCGTGCAGGCTATTGCCCACGGTATTGAACTGGTGCGCGCGCAAAAGCGCGCGCCCGCAGGAATCCAGATGCTTGCCACCGGCGAGATGGGCATTGGCAATACGACGACATCCAGCGCCGTGGCCAGCGTATTACTGAACCAGCCGGTGCAGGCGATGACCGGGCGCGGGGCGGGGCTTTCGGACGCCGGGCTGCGCCGCAAGCTTGCCGCCATTGAGCGCGGCATCGCCGTCAACCACCCCGATGCTGCTGACCCGCTGGGCGTGCTGGCCGCGTTGGGCGGGTTCGATATCGCCGGGCTGTGCGGCGTTTTCCTCGGTGGTGCGCTGGAAAATCTGCCCATCGTAATGGATGGCTTCATCAGCGGTGTGGCGGCGCTGTGCGCGGTGCGGCTGTGCCCGGCGGCAGGCAAGGCCGTGTTCGCCAGCCATGCTTCCAGCGAACCCGCCGCCCGGCTCGTGCTGGATGCACTCGATAAAAAACCGCTGATTACCGCTGATTTGCACCTGGGCGAAGGCACCGGCGCAGTGGCCAGCCTACCCCTGTGGGACATGGCGCTGGCAGTTTACAACGGCTGCTATTCGTTTGCCGAGGGCGGCATCACGCCGTACACCCCGCAATGCTGACGCTGGTTATCGGCGGCGCGGCCAGCGGCAAAAGCGCTTATGCCGAGTCGCTCTGCCTGCAAAGTCCGCTGCCGCGCACCTACCTTGCCACCATGCAGGTGTGGGATGCCGAGTGTGCCGCGCGGGTGGCCCGGCACCGCGCCATGCGGGCACAAAAGCAGTTTGCCACGGTGGAATGCCCGCTGCACCTTGACCGGCTGACGCTGCCGCAGCGCGGCACCGTACTGCTGGAGGACTTGGGCAACCTGACCGCCAACGAACTGTACGCCCCCGATGGCGCGGGGGACAACACGGCGGAAGTAATTTTGGACGGCCTAGAAAAACTGGCGGCACAGTGTGACAATTTAATTCTCGTCACCAACGAGGTTTTCAGCGGCGGAGCCGACTATGCGGGCGACACGGCCCTCTATTTGCGGGCGCTTGCCAAGATCAACAACGCCGCAGCCGCCCGGGCAGACCGGGTGGTACGGGTCGTCTGCGGCATCCCGTGCGACTACAAAGGGGGTAAAAAAACATGACAGCTTTGCAGACGATCGCGGTCGCGTTTGCGATGTTCTCGGCCCTGCCGATGCCGCAGTTTGCCTGGAACGAGAGAAACATGCGGTACGCTCTCTGCGCGTTCCCGCTCATTGGGGTGGTCATCGGCGCGCTGTGGTGGCTGTGCGGGGCTTTGCCGCTGCCCGTACTGGCCCGCGCAGCCGGGTTTTGCCTGGTGCCCGTGTGGGTCACGGGCGGCATCCATCTGGACGGCTACGCCGATACCTGTGATGCACTTTCCAGCTATGGCGACACCGCCAAAAAACTGGAAATTTTAAAAGACCCCCACTGCGGCGCGTTTGCAGTCATCCGGCTGTGCAGCTACTTTACCGCCTACTTTGCGCTGTGCTGCTGCGTGCAGTTCACCCCGCGCACGGCGATGCTCTGGATGCTGGCGCTGGTGGGGGAGCGGGCACTGTCCGGGCTGGCGGTAGCCAGCTTCCCGATGGCGAAAAATACCGGCCTTGCGCACACGTTTGCCACGGCGGCGGATAAAACCAAGGTACGCCGCGCGCTGACTGTACTTTGCATTGTGCTGGGCGCGGCGCTGGCGGCACTCGGCGGTTGGGCAATGGTGTGCGCGGCGGGTGCCGTGTTTGCGCGGTATTATCAGGTCGCCAAAAAGCAGTTTGGCGGCACCACCGGCGATCTGGCCGGATGGTTTTTGCAAAAGTGCGAGATCTGGATGCTGGCGGCGCTGGCCGCCTGCCAATGGCTGGGGGTGCTGTAAATGCTGTTTATCACGGGGCCGCTGTACAGCGGTAAACGGACCTTTGCGGCGCGCTTCGGTGGGCGGCAGATTTTTGATGTGCAAACTTTGGCTGCCGCTGCACCGGATTTGGAAAAACTGGCCGACGAACTGGCCGCGTACGATGTGGTCATCGCCACCGAGATCGGCGGCGGCATCGTACCTATGGATGCAGGTGAGCGCACCGCGCGGGAAGCTGCGGGCCGCCTGGCCTGTCTGCTGGCTGCGCGGGCTGACTGCGTGGTGGAGCTGTTCTGCGGCCTGCCCACCGTTTTGAAAGGAGAACTGCCGGAATGTTGATCTACTTACTGCGCCACGGCCTGACCGAGTACAACGCCCAAAAGCGCTACCAGGGCCAGCGGGATATCCCGCTTTCGCCCGCAGGGCTGGCCCAACTGCGCCGCGCGGATATTGATCCGAAAGTTGTGTATATTTCGACGCTGCAGCGCACAGCACAGACGGCAGAGGTGCTATTCCCAGGGGCAAGGCTGGTTCCGGTGGACGGGCTGAAAGAAATGTGCTTTGGCAGTTTTGAAGGCCGCAATTACGTGGAGATGGAGCACGACCCGGATTATCTGGCCTGGGTCGCCGCCAATTGCGAGAGCCAGTGCCCGGACGGCGAGCGCAAGGCCGAGTTCTCAGACCGCATCTGCCGGACTTTTGCGGCGTTGGTGGACAAAGCGCTGGCCGATGGAGAAGAAATGCTGGTGATCTTGGCCCACGGCGGCACCCAGATGGCCGCGATGGAGCGCTACGCCCTGCCCCACAAGGACTATTACGCGTGGTGCGGCCCCAATGCGGGCGGCTATGTGCTGGATGCCCGCGACTGGGCGGCGCAGCATGTTTTGCACCTGGTCAGGACCGTGCAGTACACCAAGGAGGGCACATGTTGATTTTTTGGGCCGTACTGGGCGGTTTTGTACTGGATGCGCTTTTTGGCGACCCTGCCTGGCTGCCCCACCCGGTGGTGGTGATGGGGCGGTGCATCGCGGCGCTGGAAAAACGCCTGCGCACCGCGCTGCCGAAAACGCCGCGTGGGGAACTGCTGGGCGGTGCCATCGTGGCGGCGGTGCTGCCGCTGGGGACGCTGGCTGTTACCGGCACAGCCTGCTGGCTGGCGGCAAAGCTGCACCCCGTTTTGGGGCTTGTTTTGCAAATGTTCTGGTGCGGGCAGGCGCTGGCGGCGCGTGGACTTGTACAGGAAAGCATGAATGTGTACAAAGAACTGCAAAATGGCGACCTGCCCGCCGCGCGCAAGGCCGTAAGCCGCATCGTGGGGCGCGATACCCAAAACCTGACCGCCGAGGGCGTGACCAAAGCGGCGGTGGAAACGGTAGCCGAAAACGCCAGCGACGGCGTCATTGCCCCGCTGCTTTACATGCTGGTGGGCGGTGCGCCGTTGGCGCTGACCTATAAGGCCATCAACACAATGGACAGCATGCTCGGCTACAAAAACGAGAGGTATCTGTATTTTGGACGATGTGCCGCCAAATTGGATGATGCCGCCAACTGGCTGTCCAGCCGCCTGGCAGGGCTTTTGTGGGTGGCAGCTGCGGCCCTTACCGGCAACAGCGCGCGCGGTGCATGGCGCATCTGGCGGCGGGATCGGCGCAGCCACGCCAGCCCCAACAGCGCCCAGACCGAAAGCGCCTGCGCCGGGGCCCTCGGCGTACAGCTGGCAGGCCCGGCTTGCTATTTTGGCGAATACTACGATAAACCGACGATTGGTGACCCGCTGCGCCCCATTGCGCCGCAGGATATCGTGCGGGCCAACCGCATGATGTACGCCGAAAGCCTGCTGGCCCTGGCACTGGGGTTGGCCGTGCGGTTGATTTGTATGTTGTGAGGGAAGATGATGGAACTGGTACATGGCGGCGACTGGGCAGGCTACCGGGCAGAATTTGGCCGGGACGCGCTGGATTTTTCGGCCAATGTCAGCCCACTGGGGCTGCCTGTGGGCGTGGCGGCGGCCATCACGGCAGCACTGCCCACGGCGGACCGCTACCCCGACCCCCTTTGCCGTGAACTGCGCGCCAAACTGACTACGGCCGAGGGCGTGCCTGCCGAACAGATTTTGTGCGGCAACGGCGCGGCGGATTTGATTTTCCGTCTGGTGCTGGCCCTGCGCCCGCGCCGCGCCCTGCTGCCCGCGCCGACCTTTGCCGAGTACGCCGCCGCGCTGGATACCGTCGGCTGCACGATCACGCGGTTTATGCTGGACGAAGCCAATGACTTTGCTGTGACGGAAGCCTTTATAAACGCCGTCACCCCGGAAATCGACCTGGTGTTTTTATGCCAGCCCAACAACCCGACCGGGCAGGTGACGCCGCCCGCGCTGGTGGAAAAAATGCTGCGCCGCTGCGTCGCCTGCGGGGCCGTGCTGGTGGTGGATGAGTGCTTCCTGGACTTTCTGCCTGCACGCGATGAACTGACGGCCAAGGTGCTTTTGCACGATACACCGAATCTTATCGTCTTAAAAGCCTTTACCAAGCTCTACGCCATGGCCGGGGTACGGCTGGGGTACGCGCTGTGCAGTAACGCCGCCCTGCTGGACAAAATGCGTGCGGCGGGCCAGCCGTGGGCGGTGTCCGGTCTCGCACAGGCCGCAGGCGTGGCCGCATTGCAGGAAACTGCCTATGCCGATGCTGTCCGCACGCTGATCGAAACGCAGCGCCCGCGCCTGGCGGCAGGGCTGCGTACTCTGGGGCTGCGGGTGGTCGACGGGCAGGCAAACTACCTGCTTTTCAACGCCCCGGCGGATTTTGGTGGAAAACTTCGCCGCCGCGGTGCCGTTGTACGCAGCTGCGCCAACTATACCGGCCTGGACGCCACCTGGTACAGAACTGCCGTGCGTACCGAAAAAGAGAACGCAGCACTGTTGAAAATCATGCGGGAGGTGTTGGTGTGAGCAAAGCCAGGTGCATCATGGTGCAGGGCACGATGAGCGGCGCGGGCAAAAGCCTGCTGTGCGCGGCGCTCTGCCGCATTTTTGCGCAGGACGGCTACCGGACCGCGCCATTCAAAAGTCAGAACATGGCACTGAATAGCTTTGTCACCCGTGACGGGCTGGAAATGGGTCGCGCACAGGTCGTGCAGGCGCAGGCCGCAGGCGTGGAACCGGACGTGCGGATGAACCCGATTTTGCTCAAGCCCAGCAGCGATATCGGCAGCCAGGTCATTGTAAACGGCGAGGTGCGCGGCGACATGCCCGCAAAGGAATATTTCCGCCGCAAAAAAGCGTTGATCCCGGATATTCTGCGTGCCTACGATGGCCTTGCAAGTGAATTTGACATCATCGTCATCGAGGGCGCGGGCAGCCCGGCAGAGATTAACCTAAAGGCTGACGACATCGTCAACATGGGCCTTGCCAGGCTGGTCGCCGCGCCGGTGCTGCTGGCCGGGGATATCGACCGCGGCGGTGTGTTTGCCCAGCTGTACGGCACGGTGGAGCTGCTGGAACCGGACGAGCGCGCGCGAATCTGCGGCTTGATTATCAACAAATTCCGTGGTGATGTAGAAATTTTGCGCCCCGGCCTTGCGATGCTGGAAGAAAAGACCCGCCTGCCCGTCGTGGGTGTGGTGCCGTACTTGAAAGTGGATATCGAGGACGAAGATTCCCTCTCTGACCGTTTGCAGCAAAAAAATGCCGTCAAACCGCTGGATGTTGCCATTGTGCGGCTGCCGCACATCTCCAACTTTACCGATTTTATGCCGCTGGAGCAGCACCCCCTGTTGGGCGTGCGCTATGTGCAGGCCGCGCGGGAACTGGGCATGCCCGACCTCATCATTTTGCCCGGCACCAAAAATACCGTGAATGATCTGCTGTGGCTGCGCCAGTGCGGGCTGGAAACCGCCGTGCAAAAGCTGGCCCGGCGCGGCACGCCGGTTCTGGGCGTATGCGGCGGCTACCAGATGCTGGGCGGCATGCTGGATGATTCCGCCGGAACCGAAAGCGGCCGCCCGCAGACCCTGCGCGGGCTGGAGCTGCTGCCCACCCGGACGTTTTTTACCCTCGAAAAACGCCGCGCCCAGGTAACGGCCACCGCCGCCGCGCCCTTTGCAGGGGCTGCGCTGACCGGGTATGAGATCCATACGGGCCGTACAACGGTAGAGGGAGCACCGTTCTGCACGCTGGCGGACGGCACGCCCGATGGCTGCGTGCAGGGCAGTGTGTTCGGTACCTACCTGCATGGCCTGTTTGACAGCGGCGAGCTGACTGAAAAACTCGCCGCACTGCTCTGCCGCCGCAAGGGCCTGGCACCGGAGACCGCCGCCCCGCTTACGATGCAGGCCTACCGTGAACAGCAGTTTGACCTGCTGGCAGACGGCGTGCGCCGTGCGCTGGATATGTCTGCCATTTACGCCGCCATGGGGCTGGCCGCCCCCAAGGAGGAACGCCTATGACCCCGCAGCATCACCTGCCTGCCGATATCGAGCGCACGAGCATGCGCATCATCACCGAGGAGCTTGCCCAGCGCGGGCTGACGATCCTGCCCGAGAACGCCGCCGTCGTCAAGCGGGTCATCCATACGACCGCCGATTTTGACTACGCGCAAAATCTGCAATTCACCCCCGGGGCCGTTGCCGCCGGGGCAGAGGCCATGCACGCGGGCGCGACCATCATCACCGACACCAACATGGCGCTGGCGGGCATCACCAAGCCGGGCCTTGCCAAGCTGGGCGGGCAGGCCCTTTGCTTTATGGCCGACCCCGCCGTGGCCGCTGCCGCCAAGCAGGCCGGCACCACCCGCGCCGTGGCCGCGATGCACAAGGCTGCGAAGGACTACCCCGGTGCGGTGCTGGCCGTCGGCAACGCGCCCACCGCACTGCTGGCAATTGCCGAAGAAATCGAGAATGGTTTGCGCCCGGCGCTGGTCATCGGCGTGCCGGTGGGCTTTGTCAACGTTGTGGAAAGCAAGCGGCATTTGTTTGCTGTGTGTGAAAAATACCATGTCCCCGCCATCGTGGCAATGGGCCGCAAGGGCGGCAGCAACGTGGCTGCTGCTATCTGCAACGCACTGGTGTATTCCGCTGCTGAAATGCTGGACCCCAAAGCGCGAGGCTGGCAATAAAGAATAAACCACAAGGAGCCATCTGCGGTGTGGGCAGATGGCTCCTTGGGGTTTGGCAGGTATAAAATGGGAAGTAAGAAGATGGTTAGGTAAATTGGCTCTTACAGCCAGGTGCCATTCAGCAGGTATTGCTCCCGCGCGGCGCCAGTGGAAACAAACTGGATCGTGTGAACCAGCTGCTTCTCCAAAAATTCAATATAGTTTTTCGCGGTATCCGGCAGCTCATCGTACCGGGTGCAGCGGGAAATATCACAGTCCCAGCCGGGCAGCATCGTTACCACAGGTTCCATGCGGTCCTGGTCGTCGGTCGGGTCAAAGGCTTCTACGGGTGCGCCGTCCAGCGTGTAGCCGGTGATAACGGGGATCTCTTTCATGCCGCTCAACACGTCCAGCTTGGTCAGGGCGATCTTGTCGGCACCCTGGCAAGCCAGGCCGTAGCGGCTGGCTACGCAGTCAAACGGGCCTACGCGGCGCGGGCGGCCCGTGGCTGCGCCAAACTCGCCGCCCGCCTTGCGCAAAGCCTGCATCCAGTTTTCAGGCATGGCTTTTTCGGCGGCAAAGGGACCGGCACCCACACAGGTGGAGTAGGCTTTCAGTACACCTACCACGTGGTCAAGCTTTACGTTCGGGATGCCTGCGCCCAGCGGCGCATAGGCCGCCAGCGTGTTGGAACTGGACGTAAATGGGAAAATGCCGTAATCAATATCGCGCATAGCGCCGAGCTGGGCCTCCAGCACGATGCGCTTGCCCGCGTTGCTGGCCTGCTGCAAGTAAGCGCCCGCGTCACAGATGTAGGGGGCAAACTTCTCGGCCTGGGTGCGGCACCAGTGCAGCAGTGCGTCGTAAGACATCGGCTCCTGGTGGTAGCAGCCCGCCAACTCCATGTTTTTGGATTCCAAAATCACATGCAGGCGGCTTTGGATGCGTTCCTCGTCCAGGTGCAGCAGGTCGCCTAGGCGCAGCGTCTTTTTGCGGTACTTATCGCTGTAAGCATAGGCAATGCCGCGCCGAGTCGAGCCAAAAGCCGTGCCTTTTTTGGCCAGGCGGTCCTCTTCCAGCCCGTCCTGTACGCGGTGCCACGGCATCGAGATGGTGGCCTTGGCGGAAAGCTTCAGGTGTTCCGGGCTGATGGTGATGCCGCGCTGCTCAATGGATGCGATCTCGTTGGCCAGGTGGTCCAGGTCAATAACCATGCCGGTGCCCAGACGACAAACGCCAGTGGGGTGCTAAATGCGCGTGGGCAGCAGGTTCAGCTGGAGTTTGGCCTGCTCGGTCTCGCCGGTGGCGGCTGCGTTGTTGCCGCCCTGATAGCGGGCGACAATGTCAGCGTTTTCTGCCAACAGGTCAATGACGCGGCCTTTGCCCTCATCGCCCCAGTTGATGCCGGTAACTGCTGTTAACATAGGAAAAATTCCCCGTCCTTTTATTTGTTTTCGGCTTCCACCAGCGCCTGTACCTTAGTGGGCAGGCCGTAGATGGAGATAAAGCCGGTAGCATCGCTTTGTTTATAGTCGCCGCCCGCGGCAAAGGTGGCAATATCCTCGCGGTAGAGGGAGTAAGGGCTCCATAACGTAGTTGTCGACAAACTCGTCGGTCAAATCTTCCACATACAGCTTGGACGCGCCGCTTGCCTTGGCGCGTTCTTCCAGGCCGTCCAGCTCGCCTTTTTGGCTCACGTTGCCGCAGACGGCGATGACCTCGCAGCTATCGTAATGCTCTTTCAGCCAAGGGATGATGATGGATGTGTCCAGACCACCCGAGTAGGCCAACCTCCCACGAAAATATTGCTTGCTTTTGGGTTGCGATGCTATTATACTAGGTGCAAGAAAATGTGTAAAACGTATTCTGCACATAGTCACCATATGAATTTAACATGAACGGGAGCACACCGATGTACGTGGATTGGGAATACTACAAAATTTTTTACTACGTCGCCAAATATCAAAACTTTACCAAGGCGGCACGGGTGCTGGGCAACAACCAACCCAATATCACCCACATGATGAACAAACTGGAAAATCAGCTGCATTGCGTGCTTTTTATCCGCTCTAACCGCGGCGTTACGCTGACACCCGAGGGTGAAACGCTCTACGCGCGCATTTCGTCCGCCGCCGTGCAGATCCAGGACGCCGAAGAGGAGTTGAGCGCCAGCGCCACCTTTGAGCACGGCGCCATCAGCATCAGCGCCACTGAAACGGCGCTGAATATCTACCTCGCCCAGCGCCTGCGGGAGTTCCACGCCCAGTACCCCGGCATCCGGCTGCGCATCTCCAACCACTCGACCCCGCAGGCCATCCAGGCCGTAAAAAGCGGCGAGGTCGATTTTGCCGTCGTTACCACGCCCACCGAGGCCGACAGCGACCTGAAAACCGTGCCGCTGATGCCGTTCAATGAAATTCTCGTCGGTGGGTTGACCTTTACGGCGCTGGCCAGCCAGACGATCTCCTTGCAGGAGCTGGCAGCGTACCCGTTGATCATGCTGGGCAACGAGAGCATGAGCCGCACATTCTACCGTCAGTTTTTCCTTGAGCACAACGCCGAGCTTCACCCCGATACAGAAGCTGCCACCACTGACCAGATGCTGACGCTGGTGCGCAGCGAGCTAGGCCTGGCCTTTATGCCGGAACCGATGGTGCGCGGCAACCTGCAGCGCGGGCGCATTGTGCAGCTGAACCTGCGCGAGACGATCCCGCCGCGCTTGGTCTGCCTGGTGTATGACCGTCACCGCCCGCTGAACACCGCCGCACGGGAATTTCAGCTGCAGCTGCTTAACTCGGCCAAACGGGAGGGTAAAAAATGACGCTGCAACAATTGCGGTACGTGACCGCCATCGCCGAGACCGGCACCATCAGCGAAGCCGCGCGCCGTTTTTATATCGCACAGCCCAGCCTGACGGCCTCGCTGCACGAGCTGGAAGAAGAACTGGGGCTGACGATCTTCCGCCGCACCAACCGCGGCGCGGTACTCACCCCGGAGGGTGAGGAGTTCCTCGGCTATGCGCGGCAGGTGCTGGCGCAGATGGACTTAATTGAAGAAAAATACCTCGGCGCCGCGCCCGTCAAGCATCAATTTTGCGTATCTACGCAGCATTATTCGTTCGCGGTCGAAGCATTCGTCGAACTGCTGCGGGAGTACGGCGGCCTGGAATACGACTTCCGCATCCGCGAAACGCAGACCTACGAGCTGATCGAGGATGTGGCGCGCCTGCGCAGCGAGGTCGGTGTGCTGTACTTAAACAAGGATAACGAGACCGTGCTGCGCAAGGTCATCCGTGAGCATGACCTTTGCTTTACGCCGCTGTTTACGGCCAAACCGCACGTGTTTGTCAGCGCGGTCAGCCCGTTGGCGGGCAAGGCAGCGGTCACGCTGGACGACCTGGCTCCCTACCCGCGCCTTTCCTACGAGCAGGGCGAGCACAACGCGTTCTATTTCTCCGAGGAAATTTTAAGTACCCGCGACAGTAAAAAGGATATTATGGTCAGCGACCGCGCCACGCTGTTCAATCTGCTGATCGGCCTGAATGGCTACACGATTTGCAGCGGCGTTATCAGCGAAGCATTGAACGGCCCCAATATCGTGGCTGTGCCGCTGTTGGTTGACGACGCTATGCAGATCGGCTACCTGACCCACAAGCAGGTGCAGCCGGGCCCGTTTGGTAAACGATATATCGAGATTTTGCAAAAGCATACGACGCAATAGTCTCCCGTCTTTGGCCCCCTCTGCGAGTCGGCTCCCGCCCGCAGGCAGAGGGAAAAAAGAAGAAATTGGTATAGATTGAACCTATAGTGATGCGTATAAAACCCATATTTTACAATCGCCCCGCTGCGCCTTATACTGTACCTATCAACCAAAACAAACAAAATTCCACATAGAGAGGTATAAGTATTATGGCAGCACTGCGTTCCCCGTTCCGTTATGATTTTGTGGGCAGCTTCCTGCGCCCGCAGGCCATCAAAAATGCCCGTGCCCAGTTCAAGGCTGGCGAGATCACCCGTGACGAGCTGACCGCCGTTGAAAACGAGCAGATCACCCTGCTGGTCGAAAAGCAGAAGCGCGCCAGCTACCACGCCATCACGGATGGCGAGTTCCGCCGCAGCTACTGGCACCTGGACTTTATGTGGGGCTTTGCTGGCATCGACGAAGTCGAACTGGACCACGGCTACTACTTCCAGGGTGAGGAAACGACCCACGGTTCTATCCGCGTCAGTGGTAAGATCAGCGGCGAGAATCACCCCTTTGTTGAGCATTACAAGTTCGTCAAGCAGTTCGAGGATGAAAACTGCATCGCCCGCCAGACGATGCCCGCCCCTGCCCAATTGCTGGCCGAGCTCTACCGCGAGGATAACGGGAAAAACACTGACGCCGTCTACCCTGACCACGAACAGCTTTTGCAGGATATCGCCGCCGCCTACCGCACTGTCATCCGCGACCTGTACGCCGCAGGCTGCCGCAGCATCCAGTTTGACGACTGCACCTGGGGCATGCTCTGCGACCCGAACTACCAGGCATTCCTTGCCCAGGGGGGAATCAAATTGGCGGACCAGGCCAACGAATATCTGCGCCTGAACAACCTTGCGCTGGAGGGCCGCCCCGCAGACCTGGCCCTGACCACCCATGTCTGCCGCGGCAACTATCACTCCACCTGGGCCAGCCGCGGCGGCTACGCACCCATCGCGCCCATCCTGTTCGCGCACGAGAATGTCGACGCTTTCTATCTGGAGTTCGACGACGAGCGTTCCGGCAGCTTTGAGCCGCTGCAATACGTGGCCGACGATAAAAAGGTCGTGCTGGGTCTCATCACCACCAAGTCCCCGCGCCTGGAGGATAAGTCCGCTGTCATCGCCCGTATCCATGAGGCCGAAAAGTACATCCCGCTCGACCGCCTTTGCCTGAGCCCGCAGTGCGGCTTTGCTTCCTGCGAGATTGGAAACAAGCTGACCGACCTCGAGCAGTGGAACAAGCTCAAACTGGTGAAAGAGATCGCCGAAGAAGTTTGGGGCAAATAAAATTTTATAAAGAAAGCCAGCCGCCGTACCGGGTAAAACCGATACGGCGGCTGGTTTGTTGCTTGCTTTATGGATGGGGAAAAGCTAGATGTTTTTTCGTCGCTTAGGCACGCATCAGCGTGCTGCGCAGGCTTTCCAGCGCGGCCATTCTTGCGCTGATGGCAAACACACCGGCGGCGCGGGTCAGCTGGTCAGATTGGGCATCCACCGGGATGATGCGCGCCAGCACTGTGCTGTGGTCTACCGCATCAAAGCAGACGCCCGCCTGGCGGCATAGCTCCACCGTGCGGTGGGCGCAGCCCGGCATCGTGGACAGTGCTGCCACGGCATCGCCCGCCACTGTGGGGTGCGCCGCGCCGGTATCGCTAAGCTCTTTGCCCAGCACTGTGCCAAAATGCCGCACTGCGCGCTGGCTGCTGCTTTGCCCCAGCAGCGGGTCCTGGACCGTCATGTCCAGCGCCAATGGCTCACGCAGCAGATTTGTGTACTTCCGCGCCACGCGGTCATACTCCCGCTGTAATTCCTTTCTTGTTAGATCCGTATACTGCATACTTTTCCACTCCTCTACCCGTTTGCATCGTCTATTATACGCAAGAAGGCACGGTATGTAAAAAGTATTTTCCGTATGGTTGTCATATAAAATCAATATAACAAGATGAGAGATGACTCGCCACTAAAGGCAAAAAGCATCAAATGTTTTCTGGAATATTGCTGCGCAGAATCAGCGCCGGGGCAATGCTGTACAAGGGCGGTGTTTTGCAATTCAGGACCACGCGGGCAAATGCAGCAGGAATACCAACGCAGCCATCTTGAAATGAAATTCTGTTTTTATTAACTGCTTAACTTAACGGTATTGCTCTTGGAGGAGACCTTTTTTGTTTTGCCTTTTTTACGCTTCTATGCTATAATGCCTACAAAACGCACAAAGGAGATCGTACGCATGAAATTTTCTGAGATGCCCTATCAGCGCCCGGATCTGGATAAGATCAAGGCGCAGTTTGCCGCGGTAACGCAGCGCTTTGCCGCCGCGCCCGACTATGCCGCCGCCAAGGCCGCTTTCTTGGAAGAGCAGACCCTGAACAAACACGTCGACACACTGGCCAACCTCGCCAGCATCCGCAATACCATCGACACCCGCGATGAATTTTACGATGGCGAGATGAATTTCTGGAATGCAGCCACCCCACGGATCCAGGAATGCCAGAACGCGTGGAGCGCCGCGCTGCTGGCGTCACCCTACCGCAAACAGCTGGGCGAGGAGTATGGTGAACTGATGTTCCTCAACGCCGAGATCGCGCAGAAAGCGTTCTCTCCGGAAATTCTGGATGAAATGGCGCAGGAGAACGACCTCTCCACCCAGTACGGCAAGCTGATCGCCTCGGCCCAAATCCCGTTTGAGGGCGGTGTGTACACCCTCAGCCAGCTGTCACCGTTCAAGAACGACCCCGACGATGCCCGCCGCCTGGCCGCCTGGAAAGCCGAGGGCGCCTGGTACAAGGAGCATCAGGCCGAGTTCGACTCCATCTATGACAAGATGGTCCACCTGCGCGATACGATGGGCAAAAAGCTTGGCTACGGCGGCTACACTACGCTGGGTTACTACCGCATGGGCCGCAACTGCTACACCAAAACCGATGTGGAAAAATTCCGTGCTGCGGTGGTGAAATATCTCGTTCCCGTGGCCGACAGCATCTACCGCGAGCAGGCCAAGCGCCTGGGCAAGCAGTACCCGATGAACGCTGCCGACAACGCCCTGATGTTCCGCAGCGGCAACCCCAAGCCCTGCGGAGATGCCGATGCGATCGTGGCACAGGGGAAAAAATTCTACGAGGAGCTCTCGCCCGAAACGGCTGAGTTCTTCCACAAGATGCTGGACGATGAGCTGATGGACCTGCTCTCCACCCCCGGCAAGTCGGGCGGCGGCTACTGCACCAGCCTGGATGATTACGAAGTGCCGTTTATTTTCGCCAACTTTAACGGCACGCAGCACGATGTTGAGGTCGTTACCCACGAGGCCGGGCACGCCTTTGCCGCCTATATGAACCGCAAGCGTATCCCGTATTCCACCGTCTGGCCCAGCATGGAAGGCTGCGAGGTCCACTCAATGTCGATGGAGTTTTTGGCCTGGCCCTGGGCCGAGGGCTTCTTCGGCGAGGACGCCCGCAAGTTCCGCTACAGCCATCTGGCCGGGGCGCTGACCTTCATCCCCTACGGCACGATGGTCGACCACTTCCAGCACATCGTCTACGAAAAGCCCGACATGACCCCCGCCGAGCGTCACGAAACCTGGAAAGAGTTGGCCGCGATCTACCAGCCATGGATGCGCCTGGATGGCGAGATCCCGTTCTACGGTGCGGGTGAATACTGGCAGCGCCAGATGCATATCTACCAGAGCCCGTTCTATTACATCGACTACTGCCTGGCGCAGACCGTCAGCTTGCAGATCTGGGCACTGATGCAGAAAGACCGCGCCAATGCCTGGGACCACTACATGGCCTACACCCGCCAGGGCGGCAGCCGCGTGTTTACCGAACTGCTGCAAAATGCCAACCTGACCAGCCCGTTTGAGGAAAGCTGCCTGCGCGGCGTCTGTGAGACTGCCAAGGACTGGCTGGACCACTATGACCTGGCGGGGATCGAATGATGGCGGACCGAAAAAACAAGCACGCCTACCTCGACGACTTTGAAAAAGACTTGAACGGCAACTACCAGTACCGCGGTGCGCACTACTATTATAAAGGTACGCAGCCGCGCAGCAAGGCGCTGGCCGGGCTGTGGGTGCTGTGCGGCGGCGGGACTGCCTGTCTGCTGGCAGCGGGTTTTGTGCACGGAGCCACGGCGCACGCGCCGTTCTGGCTGCTGCTGCCGTATATGGCGGGGCTGTTGACAGGGGTGTACGTGCTCTACCTGCTGGTGCGGCTGACGGCGGGCGGTGACCCGCTGCGGGCCTATATCCATGAACAGACCGCACAAAAATTGCCGGGTGTTTGCCTGGCTGCCGCTGTACTTGCAGCGCTGACAGCTGCGGCCCAGCTGGTGCAACTGGCACTGGGCGGGCAAAACCTGGCCGCCCGGCTGCTGTTTGCTGCCTTGCAGACGGTGGCTGCTGCTGCTTTTATCCGAGCAAGCAAGCGGTTTAAAGTGCTAAAGTACGAAAAGCAGGAATAAATATGCAGAATTATTTATAGATATAATAATGCTGCAATGTCGAAAAATGCGGGCAGCTAAACGGCTGCCCGCATTTTGTACAACTCATAAAAAATTAAGCCCTTTCTTTACCAAAAAAATATCACAAATTTCGGTAAATGCCACAAAAATACTACTTTTAAGGTGACAACTTGTCAAATCTACGGTACTATATAAGCTAAGTCATTGTCGACAAGTGTACACTGTATGAATACACAATGAACGGAAAGGGGATTTCCTTTCCCGTTATGGCAGCTGGGGAGCTGCCATAACGACTTGCTGACAGGGCAAATTTTAGGAGGTTTTGTACACATGAAAAACGCAAAGCAAGCCATTGCGCTGGCATCTGCTGCGGCCTTGAGCCTGAGCATGCTGGCCGGCTGCGGCAGCTCCGCTTCCTCCGCTGCATCCAGCGAAGCCGCAAGCACTGCCACCGCCGAGGCTACCACTTCTACCGCCAGCGACGGCACCCTCGTCCTGGCAGAGACCGGCTTTGAGGGTAAGTTCAGCCCCTTCTTCGCCGCTTCTGCCGCTGACCAGGATGTCATCGACCTGACCCAGCTCGGCCTGCTGGGCGCTGACCGTAAGGGCGAAATGATCCTGAATGGCATCGAGGGTGAGACCCGCGAGTACAACGGCACCGACTACACCTACTACGGCACCTCTGACTGCGTTGTCACCGAGAATGACGACGGCACCGTCACCTATGATATCAAGCTGCGCGACGATCTGAAGTTCTCTGACGGCGAGCCTGTCACCATCGACGACGTTATCTTCTCGATGTATGTATTCCTGGATCCGACTTATGACGGTTCTGTTACCATGTACTCCACCCCCATCGTCGGCCTGGAGGAGTACCGCAGCTCCATGACCACCCTGTCCAAGCTGATCGCTGAGGCTGGCGAGGACAACACCGATAATACCTACTTCACTGCTGACCAGCAGAAGGCTTTCTGGGATGCTGTCAACGAGGGCGGCGTTGCTTTTGCCCAGGAGATCGTTGACTATATGATGGCCAACGGCGCTACCGACGTTACCTCCGCTGCTGCTGGCTGGGGCTTTGAACTGCCCGACGGTGCTACCGCCAAGGATTTCTTCCTGGCCATCGGTGCCCAGTATGACTGGAACTTCTCCGCCATGGAGGCCGAGACTGCTGGCTCTGCCCTGTCTGACCTGATCCCCGAGGAAGTTTATGCTTACTCCACCACCGGTGTTACCACCGGCGAGGATGTGCCCAATGTTGCAGGTATCGTCAAGACTGGCGACTACAGCATGACCCTGACCACCAGCGAGCTGTCCACCACCATGATCTATCAGCTGCAGATGCCCATCGCCCCCCTGCACTACTACGGCGATACCGCTCTGTACGATTATGACAACAACTCCTTCGGCTTCCCCAAGGGCGACTTGAGCAGTGTTCGCTCCAAGACCAGCGCTCCTCTGGGCGGCGGTATGTTCACCTTTAATAAGTACAGCGACGGCGTTGTTTACCTGGATGCCAACCCCGACTACTTTGACGGTGCACCCAAGATTGCTCACATCAACATGAAGGAGACCCAGGAGGCCGATAAGATCACCGGCGTGCAGGCTGGCACCATCGACATCTCCGATCCTTCCTACTCTCTGGAAGTTGCTGACCAGATCGCCGACATCAACGGCACCGAGGGCGAGGATGGCCCCGTCATCACCACCCGTCTGAAGGACTTCCGCGGCTACGGCTACATCGCACTGAGCGCTGCTAAAGTCAACGTCGGCGGCGACCCCGCTTCCGAGGCTTCCAAGGATCTGCGCAAGGCCATCATGACCGTTGTCTCCGCTTACCGTGATGAGGGCATCGACTCTTACTACGGCGATACCGCTACCGTTATCAACTACCCCATCTCCAACACTTCCTGGGCCGCTCCGTCCGTCACTGACGACGGCTACCAGATCGCCTACTCCACCGAGCAGCCCGGCAACGAGAGCTACACCTCCGACATGAAGAGCGAGGACAAGTACGCCGCCGCTCTGCAGGCTGCTCTGGGCTACTTCGAGGCTGCCGGTTACACCGTCGAGAACGGCCAGATCACGGCTGCCCCCGCCGGTGCCAAGATGGAGTATCAGGTCAACATCGGTGCCGACGGCAACGGTGACCACCCCTCCTTCCAGACCCTGACCAACGCTGCTGCCGCTCTCAAGACCATCGGCTTCACCCTGACTGTCAACGATATGGCCAACGCTTCTGACCTGTTCGCTTCCTACCAGTCCGGCGCTGCCGAGGGTTGGGTCGCTGCCTGGCAGTCCACCAATGACCCCGATATGTTCCAGCTGTACCACAGCCAGGGCGCTACCAACTACTACGCCATCAACGATGCCGACCTGGATGAACTGATCATGGCTGCCCGCCAGACCACCGACCAGGAGGCCCGCAAGGCTATGTACAAAGAGGCCATGGAGATCATCCTGGATTGGGGCGTCGAGCTGCCCGTTTATCAGCGCAGCGAGGCTACCATCTTCTCCACCGAGCGTGTCAACATCGACACCATCGCGAAGGATCAGACCCCGTACTGGACCTACAAGTCTGAGCTGAACGACACCGAGCTGAACTGATCATAGCTTTCACTTGATGTTGTTTTGGGGCTGACTGCCCCTGCCTGCGACCGCCTTTCGGCGCCCATATGACGCCGGGGGCGGTTGCTTGCTGTACCACTTTAATATGGTCGTCCCACTCCCCCGCAGGGCTTTTGGTGCTGCGGGGGATGGGGATGCCCACATTGTGGCATCTGCCTGCAAACTATAAAACGCGGCCCCGCCGTGCAAGGAAGGAACGAAACACCCGTGCGAAATTACATCATCAAGCGTATCGCGCAGTCGGTATTGATCCTGTTCTGTGTCATGTTCATTATCTACGCGCTGATCCGCAGCCTGCCCAGCTCGTTTGCCGAAACGATGGCAATGCAGCTGGCCCAGGCCCCCGGTGCCAAACCCTACGAGGAATGGCTGGCTCAGCTCAACGCTGCCTACGGCCTGGACCTGGATATTGTGCCCGGCTTCTTTACCTGGCTGTCCAAGGCCATCGTTGGCAACTTTGGCGACAGCTGGAAGTGGAACGTCCCCGCTACCCAGAAGTTCACCGAGGTCATCGGCCTGTCCGTCATCATGGGCGGCATCTCCTTTGTGCTGTCCATCCTGATCGCTGTGCCTCTCGGCGTGCTGGCTGCCACCAAGCAGTACAGCCGCACCGACTATGTCATCACCGCGGCCGCACTGGTCGGCATTTCGCTGCCTACCTTCTTCTTTGCCACGCTGCTCAAGCTGTTCTTCTCGGTCAAACTGGGCTGGTTCGATCTGTACGGCCTGGTCGGGCGCGATTATGCCCAGCTGGACTCCATGGGCCAGTTCCTGGATAAAGCCAACCATCTGGTGCTGCCCATCGCCACGCTGGTCATTGTTTCCATCGGCGGCTACATGCGCTATACCCGCACCAATATGCTGGAAGTCCTCAACGCGGACTACATCCGCACCGCCCGCGCCAAGGGCCTTTCGGAGCATACCGTTATTTATAAGCACGCCTTCCGCAATACGCTGATCCCGCTGGTCACGATCATCGGCGGCAGCCTGCCCGGCCTGTTCAGCGGCGCGCTGATCACCGAGACGTTGTTCTCCATCCCCGGCATCGGCTACATCTCGTATCAGTCGATGGTCGCGGGTGATATCCCGTTTACGATGTTCTACCTGTCCTTCATGGCGGTGCTGACGCTGGCCAGCAACCTGCTGACGGATATCTTGTACGGCGTGGTCGACCCGCGCGTGCGCATTTCTTAAGAAAGGAGACTGCACACCCATGAGTGAAAACACCCAGAACCAGAACCCCCAGCAGGAGCAGTACTCCCTGAACGATGACCGCCGCGTCAAGGTCCTTTCGCCCGGCGCACTGGTCGCCAAGCGGTTCTTCCGCAACCGGCTGGCCGTTGTCGGCTTGTCCATTCTGATGGCTATGTTCCTGTTCTCCTTCGTTGGCGGTCTCGTCAGCCCCTACGGCCAGGACGAGCAGTTCTTCACCTACACCCAGATGTCCAAAGAGTTTGTGGGCGTGACCCGCAACGATACCATGCGTTTTGTCGTGGCCGATGGTCAGGACTTTGGCTCCATCGCCCAAAGCAAGGCGCTGGAAGCTATGAAAAAAGGCAGCACCGAGTTCAGCTATAAGGACGTCGACTATACCCTCGATATCCTCAGCGATGACTGCTATGTGGTCTACCAGGGCCGCACCGTCATGGGCTACGCCAGCCGTGACCTTGTCAACGAGGCCGACGGTGTCGACAAGTTCGACTTCGAGACCAAGCTCGCCGCCCTGACCGCCATGGCCAACGGCGAGGAAGAGTTCACCGCAGGCGGTGTGGACTACACGCTCGATGAGGACGGCAACATCTCCGCTGGCGGTGACACGCTGGGCTATGTCAGCCGCTTCGTTGTTTCCGCCGCCGACTCCAGCATCGTCGTCACCCGCGACTTTAAGGAGCGCTTGCAGGAAGCCATCGACGACAACGCCGAAAAGTTCAATTACACCGATGCCGACGGCAACGAAGCTGAGTACGACATCGTCTACGACGCGTCCACCAAGGTGTGGAGCGTTAAGCAGATGACCGAGACCTACGTCTATGACCGTTACGCCCGCCCCAGCAAGGAGCACTGGCTTGGCACCGACACCAACGGCATGGACATGTTGACCCGCTTGATGTACGGCGGCCGTGTCTCGCTGATTATCGGCTTCATCGTCGTTATTATCGAAGCCTCCCTCGGTATCCTGATGGGCGGCATCTCCGGCTACTTCGGCGGCTGGGTCGATAACATTATTATGCGCGTTGTCGACGTTTTCTACTGCATTCCTTCGATGCCCGTCATCATCATCATCGGCGCTGCCATGGACGCAATGCGCGTCGATTCCTGGACGCGTATGATGTACCTGATGCTGATCCTGGGCTTCCTGGGCTGGCCCAGCATTGCCCGCCTGGTCCGCGGCCAGATCCTTTCCCTGCGTGAGCAGGAATTTATGCTGGCGACCGAGGCCTGCGGCATCAATGTCTGGCACCGCATCTTCCGCCACCTGATCCCCAACGTTATCCCGCAGCTCATCGTTACCTGCACGATGGGCCTCGGCTCCACCATCCTGACCGAAGCCACCCTGTCCTTCCTGGGCCTGGGCGTCAAGTACCCGTTCGCGTCCTGGGGCAACATCATCAATGATGTCAACAACGCTTACGTCATGACCAACTACCTCTTCATCTGGATCCCCGCCGGTGTCTGCCTGCTGCTCACCGTTCTGGGCTTCAACTTTGTGGGTGACGGTCTGCGCGACGCCTTTGACCCCAAGATGAAACGCTGATTGGAAGGAGAAACACACGATGGCTAAAAAACAGGACGGATATCTTTCCGCCAAAGAGTCGCGGCGTATCTCCAAGGAAAATCGCCGCATTACCGATCAATACGAAAAACGCCGCAAGCGCCGCAATGTGCCCGAGGGTGAGTACACCACCCAGATGAAAGACCCGGCCAACGCGGTCGAGTTCGATAACCTGCACACCTACTTCTTCACCGATACCGGCGTGGTCAAAAGCGTCGATGGCGTCTCGTTCGAGGTGCCCATCGGCAAGACCGTCGGCGTCGTGGGCGAGTCCGGCTGCGGCAAGTCCACCACTGGCCGCACTATCCTGCGCCTGAGCGGCGATAAGACCGGCGGCCAGGTACTGTTCAACGGCAAGGAAGTTTACGACATGACCCCTGCCGAGCTGCGCGAACTGCGCACCAAGATGCAGATCATCTTCCAGGACCCGTTCTCCAGCCTGTCCCCGCGTCTGCCTGTTGGTGAGATCATCGGCGAGGCCGTGCGTGAGCATAACCTCGTGCCGAAGAATGAGTTTGATGATTATATTGACCAGGTCATGGACGACTGCGGCTTGCAGCCCTACCACAAGACCCGCTACCCGCACGAGTTCTCGGGCGGTCAGCGCCAGCGTATCTGCATTGCCCGTGCGCTGGCCCTCAACCCTGAATTCGTCGTCTGCGACGAGCCGGTCTCCGCGCTGGATGTGTCCATCCAGGCACAGATCATCAACCTGCTCAAGAACTTGCAGGAAAAGCGCAATTTGACCTATCTGTTCATCTCGCACGACCTTTCGGTCGTTGAGCATATCTCCGACACGGTCGGCGTTATGTACCTGGGTAATCTGGTCGAGTACGGCGAAACGGATGATATCTTCTCCCACCCGCTGCATCCCTATACCAAGGCGCTGTTCTCGGCCATTCCCATACCGGATCCGACTGTCAAGCGGGAGCGCATCGTGCTGCAAGGCTCCATCCCGTCCCCGGCCAACCCGCCGGCAGGCTGCAAGTTCCACACCCGCTGCCCCTACGCCACCGAGCGCTGCAAGACCGAAGCTCCCAAACAGCGTGAGGTCGAGCCCGGCCATTACGTGGTCTGCCACCTGTACGAAAAATGAGAAAGCACGATTCTTTTGAGGACGATGGACGTACCATCGCCGATATGAGCGGCGTCGGCCCCACACCGACGCTGCGCCCCCAGCCCCGCAAACCCGCCGCTGCCCCGGATCCGGCCAACGACCGCCCGTGGGAACAGCCCGGCGAATGGACCCGCAAGGAGAAATTCTGGGCCGTCCTCGGTGCGCTCAAAGCCACACTGCTGATCGTCGGTGCCTACCTTGCCGGCCTGGCCGCATTGCTGGCAGTATTGTTCTGGCTGTGGAAATAAAATAAGGAAAGGGGCTGTTGCACCTGTGACAGCCCCTCTTTTATTCGCAGAATCGAAAAATAAAAAAGCATGTACAACAGATCTCTTTGAAAATCAGAAATTTTCAATAGATTTGTGATGCACATGCTTTTTTCTATTGTTCCACCATATGTCTGATTCTTAGGGGCGATGCTGCACTTTCAGCCAAAATGATGCGCAACAGCCCTTTTTTTAGTTTGCTAAGCTTTGCCCCCGTGCCCTGCGGTACAATTTTATACGCTCAGCCGGTCGATCTCGGCCAGCTCTTCCGCGGTAAAGGTCGTGTTCTCCACGGCTTTGATGTTATCCAGAATCTGGCTCGGGCGGGAAGCGCCAATCAGCACGCTCGTGATCTCCTCCTTCGCCAACAGCCAGGCCAGCGCCATCTCGGCCAGTGTCTGGCCGCGCGCAGCGGCAAGGTCATTCAGCTTGGCGATGCGGGCCAGCAGTTCGGGCGTCAGGTCGCTTTCTTTTAAAAAGCGGCCGTCGGTGTGCACGCGGCTGTCGGCCGGGATGCCGTGCAGGTAACGGTCAGTCAGGCGGCCCTGCGCCAAAGGGCTGAAAGTGATGATCCCCTTGCCCAGTTTGGCGGCGGTCTCTTTCAGACCGTTTTTCTCCACCGTGCGATCCAGAATCGAATAGCGGTTCTGGTTGATGACGAACGGCACATGCAGCTCGTCCAAAATCGCAGCGGCTTTTTCCAGCGTGGGGCCGTCGTAGTTGGACAGGCCCGCGTACAGCGCCTTGCCGCTGCGCACGGCCTGCGCCAAAGCGCCCATTATTTCTTCCAGCGGGGTCTTGGGGTCCATGCGGTGGTGGTAGAAGATATCCACATAGTCCAGCCCCATCCGGCGCAGGCTCTGGTCCAGGCTGGCCAGCAGGTATTTGCGGCTGCCCCAGTCGCCGTAGGGACCGTCCCACATCGTGTAGCCCGCCTTGGTCGAGATGATCAGCTCATCGCGGTAAGGCATCAGGTCGTCGCGCAGGATCTTGCCAAAATTGCGCTCGGCGGCACCCGGCTCAGGGCCGTAGTTGTTGGCCAGGTCAAAGTGGGTGATGCCGTGGTCAAACGCGGTGCGGCAGAGCGCACGCATGTTCTCGTACGGGGCGGTATCGCCAAAATTGTGCCACAGTCCCAACGATACGGCGGGCAGCAGCAGGCCGCTGCTGCCGCAGCGGCGGTAAGGCAGGGTGGTGTAACGGTTTTGGGCAGCTTGATACATGGCAGTGAACCTCCTGTATGCAATGCGTTGGTAGGGCGGTGGGGCGCCCCACAGTTCTTAGCCCTATTTTATCTCTTTTGCCGTGTCATGACCATGGACTTTTTTCTCCTTGCCCACGCCCTGCACCCAGTCGATCAGCAAGCTGGAGACCGTGACTGTCACCAGCGAAAACGCAATGCGCCGTGCCGGAATGTAGGACAGCGATGCCCCCAGCACGACCAGATCGGTGAATAGGTAGGAGCGCGACAGCTTCCACCCGGTCAGCTGGTGAATGACCAGCGCCAGCGCGTCATCGCCGCCGCTGGAGCCGCCCTGCCGGACGATCAGCCCCACGCCAATGCCCACAAACGCACCGCCCAGCAGCGCCGCCGCCAGCGGGTAGGGGGTTAAATCAGGCAGCATGGGCGGGAAGCTTTCCCACACGCGGTAAAACCCGGCCAGGCTTACGCTGGCGATTGCCGCCGTCAGGATAAAATCCAGCCCCAGGAACTTGAACGCCAACGCATAGCTGATAAAATCCAGCAGCGGGGAAGCAATAGACGCCGGGATGCCCAGCCGGTGGTTCATCAGCAGCACCAGGCCGATAACGCCGCCCTCGGTAATGGCGGCGCGCTGGTGGATGTGGTGGATGCCGAAAGACAAAATTGCTGTGACCAGTTCCAGCCAGAAAAGCCGATGCGGCGTAAAATTGGAAACAAACTTTTTGATGGACTGCATGTTCTACCTCGCAAACATAGTTCTGTCAGTATAACATAGCAGCGTCCAAAAGTCAAAAAGCCGTCAAAAATTTGGCGGATAGGGGCTAAAACCCTTGTAAATGTCGGACATTTGCGGTATACTGATGCACGGCGGGCCGCCCGGCCTGTACATTTGCGCTGTACTCCCGAGATGTAGGAGACGGCAGCAGGAGGAAAATTGAATATGAAAAACCGTACCAACGTCCGTTGGCTGACTCAGCTTGCATTGCTGGCGGCCATTTTGCTGGTGATGAACTACACGCCGCTGGGCTACCTGCAAATCGGCCCGCTGTCGGCGTCGCTGCTCACGGTGCCGGTGGCCATCGGTGCCATGACGATGGATCCCCTGGCGGGTGCCATCCTGGGCGGCATCTTTGGCGCGACCAGCTTTATCCAGATGGTCGAGGGCAAAAGCGCCATGGGTGCTGCACTGTTCGGCGTCAACCCGTTCGGCGCGTTTGTGGTCAGCTTTGTGGCCCGTGTGCTGATGGGCCTGTGCGCTGCGCTGATCTTCAACGCCCTGCGCAAAGCCATGCCCAAAAAGGAGAAGCTCTGTTGCGTCATTGGCGCCATCTGCACCCCGGTGCTGAACACGGTGTTCTTCATGGGCTTCCTGGTACTGTTCTTTTATAACTGCGATTACGTGCAGAACTTGGCCCAGACACTGGGCGCAACCAACGCGTTTATGTTTATCGTGCTGCTGGTCGGCGTGCAGGCTGTGATCGAATGGCTGATCTGCGGCGTGGTTGCCAGCGCCGTAACCCTGCCGGTGCGCAAGTACCTGAAACTGAACTAAGCAATCTACAAGGCACCCCGCAAATGGGGTGCCTTTTCTATGTCTTGAACTGGCCCTATAAAAAATATGCAATTTGGCACTTTGATGGTGCCAGAAATGGGCGTATGATAAGGCCAATCCAAA
>ENA-UOIY01000867-UOIY01000867.1-human-gut-metagenome-genome-assembly--contig:-P114-NODE-867-length-41380-cov-10.127743_pt1 | contig 41380 bp, 38 predicted proteins | sample MGYA00242335_ERZ723882 | MGnify/ENA metagenome assembly ERZ723882
GCTTTCATACTAAATAATTTTAATTAATTCTTAAAATATTTTATCATTTAAGACAAGGCAAAAGTACTACGGCAAAAGCAAACTTCCAAATATTTTATTAAGATTTTTTAAGAAATATGTAAATTTTTTGAATAAACCCTCTATTCCTCCACCTCTACCCCCAGCAGCCGCACCAGGTCAACCGCTTGCAATGCATTGATCTTCAAACCCTTTAATTCAAACGAACCGACCTCGCCGACCCGCATGCCGCGGATGTCGGAATCGGCGAACGAAAGCCCGCGCAGGCGCGTGCCGCGGAATTCGCCCTGCGTCAGGTCGCAGCGCGAAAAGGCGACCTTCTCCAGGCGGCACTCGTCGAACACGGCACCCCGCATGACCCCTTGCCCGTGCGCCACGAAACGCAAGCGCCCCAGTGCGAAATTGGCAAATTCCGCCTTGCAGCGCTCGAAGGCCACATGCTGCATCGTCGCTTCGGAGAGGTTCGTCCCCATGAGCTTGCAATCCAGGAACTCCACCCGCTGGAAACTGCACCCCGTCAGGTCGGCGTTCGACAGGTCGCAGTTCCGGAAGGTCACATCCGTGAAATGCGATCCGCGCAGCGTGCACGCCGGGAAAAGGCAGCCCGCGAAAAGGCACGACTGCACCCAGATATGTTCCCGGTCAAGGTGCGGGAAAACAATGCTGCGGAAAATGCCTCCGGCAATCTCTTCGCCTTCGGTCAACGCCCTGCCATCGGTATGTTCCACGGGATCGGCGGCCGGGACTGGTCTGGTTATCTGCATCTTTAAGTTCGGTAAACGGCCACCCGTATCCCCGCCTGCAAAGCCGCGCACGGGAGGGTCGCCGCAGCAAAGGTAAGAATTTATCCCGGAAGGCCGCGCCCTTCTCCGCCACGCTCGCGCCGTTTTGCGCATACGGAAAATAATTCCTATCTTTGGGTCGCCTTTCACCCGAACGATTCATGAAAAAGGGATACAGAACCATTTTGACGGCCTGTATGCTGTTGATAGCATATACCGCCGCGGGGCAGCAACCCGAGAAGGACATGGACGCCTTCCCCTCGACCGAGGAAGCCCTGTCCCAGATCGGAAGCGCCGCAGCCCGCTCCCCGAAACAGCCTGCCGACACCGCAGCCCTCACATCGCCTGCCCAACGCAAAGGCTTCATACGCCGCATCATCGACTATTACAGCCGTTCGAATATCGACCGTACGTTCGAAAAGAAAATCGACTGGAGCATCGCCCCCGGCCCGAACTATTCGTCGGATGTCGGCTTCGGCATCGGGTTCCTCGTGGCGGGGCTTTACCGGATAGACCGCACGGACTCCGTGACCGCCCCGTCGAATATCTCGATCTACGGCAACGTCACGACCGAAAAATTCGTCCTGCTCCGCTTCTCGGGCGACAACATCTTCAACCACAACAAACAACGCCTGAGCTACGCCGGGGCCTTCGTCTATTTTCCGGGGGCCTTCTACGGCGTGGGCTACAACGCCGGCGCGGAGGGCTACGCACAGGAGCTCACCACCACGATGGGCATCTTCCGCATCTCCTACTGCACGGCGCTCGCCGGACGCTTTTACATCGGCGTCAGCGGGGGCATCGACTACACCGGGGCGAAGTACAAAGACACAGGCATGGTCGCCTATATGAATAATGTCAAAGCCGACGTAGACGCCGGGAAGCCGGTTCCGGGTGGCAGGATGGGCGAACTCTACACCCTCTGGCAGGAGGGGCGCTACGACCCGGCCAAGCAGGATCCCTTCTCGAATTACATTACCGAATCGGGCGACAATCCGAACGCCTTCAACACCAGCCTCGGCCTCTTCGCCCAATACGACACGCGCGACGTGACATTCAACGCTTCGAAGGGCATCTTCATCAAGGCCGAAGCCAAGTGGTACCCCGAATGGCTGGGCAATACGCGCCGCAACTTCGGACGCTTCACCCTGACCTTCGACTTCTACCGGAAACTCTGGAAAGGCGCCATCTTCGCCTACGACCTCTACGCCGACTTCACGGCCGGCACCCCTTCGTGGCACATGTACGCCAAGATGGGCGGCATGGAACGCATGCGCGGCTACTACGAAGGGCGCTACCGCGACAAAAGGCTCGTCGAGACGCAGATCGAGCTGCGCCAGAAAATCTACCGCCGCCACGGCGTCGTAGCCTGGATCGGCGGCGGACAGGTCTGGGGCACCGACAAATTCCGCTGGGACAACACCCTTTACAGCTTCGGCTGCGGCTACCGGTTCGAGTTCAAGAACCGGATGAACATCCGCCTCGACTACGGCTGGGGCGTCTACGGCAACCAAAACCTGCCATGGGATCGCAAACGCTCCTCGGCCTTCCTCTTCACGGCCTCCGAAGCCTTCTAAGAGCCTGCGCCGCGCGAACAGGACACATATGGGAAAGCCCCTCCTCGGGAGGGGCTTTCCCATGCGGTAATCCCGCCGGGACTATACCGTATATACCGTGATAAACCCGTCGGCACGATGCAGCGTGAGCCGGATCGCCTCCCCGCCGCCGATGCGCCCGACAACGGTTCCAGCCGCAAAATCCACCGCCTCCACCCGCAGGTCGTGCAGCAAGTCCAGCCCCGGGCGCCGGGCATATTTGTAGAGCGCCTCCTTGGCGCACCAGACAGCGGCAGGCAGCAACGGATCGCCGGACAGCGCCAGCTCGGAGGGGGACATGTAACGCGGCGCGGCACGGCTGAAATCCCGCGTCTCGGGTTCGATGTCGACCGCGCAGGGGACATCGGACAGACAGACGGCCACACGCCCCCTGCAGTGCGAAACCCCGACGTATACCCCGTCCCTGTCGACGACCGGGGCCCCGGCGGCATCGTAGGCAATCCGTACATCCGCCCCCAGTTCCCGGCGGACGACGGCCCGCCACGTGAGGTATTCCCGGCGCCGGCCCTCCCGCACAAAACGCCGGGCCTCGGCCAATTCGTCGGATGTCACCCACCCGGCTACCCCGGCCTCGTCCATCAGCGGCTCTATGAAGAGTGCCTTTCCCATCGTTCACTGCAAGTCCACACGGATTTTATCGACACGGTGCCCGTCCATCTCCTGCACCGTAAAACGGATGTCGTGCGACGTAAAGACATCGCCCTTGCGGGGGAAGTCGCGTTTGAGTTCGAGCATCAGCCCGGCGAGGGTCTCGGCATCGCCCTTCACGTCGGCAAAGGTCTCCTCGTCGATTCCCAGCACCCGTTCGAAATCGCCCAGGTGGCTCTTGCCGTCGAAGAGGTAACTCTTCTCGTCGAGACGCGTGAAGAAACTCTCGTCGGCATCGCTTTCGTCCGAAATCTCGCCCACGATCTCCTCGATGATATCTTCCAGCGACACCAGCCCCAGCGTCGAACCGTACTCGTCGACGACGATCGCCATGTGCACCTTGTTCGACTGGAAGTCGCCCAGCAGGTCGTTGATCTTCTTATGCTCGGGCACGAAATAGGGCTTGCGCACCAACTGCTGCCAGCCGAATTCGTTGCCGTGGTTGATATAGGGGAGCAGGTCCTTGACATAGAGCGTCCCCCTGATATTGTCGATATCCTCTTCGTATACCGGGATACGCGAAAAACCCGACCGGATGATCGTCTGCTTGACGGTCTCGTAATCGTCCGTCACCGAGAGCGCCGTAATGTCCACGCGGGGTTTCATGATCTCCTGCACCTCGGTATTCACGAAGTTGACGATCCCCGACAGCATCACATGCTCCTCGGGGCTCGAACTCTGGGTCATATCCACGGCGTCGGCCAGTTCGTCGAGCGAAATCTCGCTCTTGTGCGCCGCCTTTTCGCTGATGCGGCTGCTCGTGCGCACCAGGATGTAGGAGAGCGGATAGAAAATCCACCGCAACACCCTGAGCGGCCGTGCCGCGAACTGCGCGAAACGCACCGGCATGGTCTGCGCCAATACTTTAGGCAGTATCTCGCCGAACAGCAGCAGCAGGAAAGTCACCAGTACGGTCTTGAACAGGAACTCGAAACGCAGGAACGTAAAAACCGAGTCGATGATACCCGACACGAGGATGACGATGCAGATATTCACCAGGTTGTTGACCACCAGAATCGTCGCCAGCAGCACATCGACATTCGTCAGCAAGTGCAACACCGCCTCCGCCGAAGCGGTCGTGCGCGTCTGCAGGCGGCGGATATCCTTATGCGACAGGGAGAAAAACGAAGTTTCAGCCCCCGATACGAGCGCTGAAACGCACAGCAGTCCCAACGTCACCGCGCACAGCACGGCGATATGGCCCGAAAACCCGTTGAATGCGATCCATGAAGCGGTACTCTCCAAATTTGCGCTGATTTAGTTAGTCAAAAAGCGATCCGCCCTGCGAATCGGCAGCCTGCTGGCTGTTTTCGGACTCCTCGCGCAGCACCTCCTTGCGTCCGCCGGGCATCTGCACGATGAACTTCGAGTTGCGCGACTGGTAGGCCGGTTTGGCCAGCAGCAGTTCGATGTTGTTGTAGCGGGTCGACTTGGCGCCGAGCATCACCTGCTCGGGCGGCCGCTGCGGCGGCGCAACGGGCTTGATCGGCTCCAGCACGGGAGCCACGGGCTCCTTCACCGGTTCCGTGATACGCGCCGGGGGGATAATCTGCTTCATCACGTCGACGGACGCATCGCCCGAGAACCCCGTGGCCACCACCACCAGTTCGATGGCGTTGCCCAGCTGGGGCTTCTCGCTCGTACCCCAGATAATATTGGCGTTGTGTATCACACCGTTATCATCCTGCACGCTGGCATGCGCCTGGATATACTCCAGGATGCGCACCACCTCCTCGTACATCAGCGAGTCGGCGTTCGACACCGAAATGTTCAGCAGGATATTCTTCGCACCCGAGATCAGGTTGTGATCCAGAAGCGGCGAACGCAGCGAAGCCTCGGCAGCAGTCTCGGCGCGGTTGTCGCCTTCGGCCGTAGCCACGGCCATGTGCGCGCGGCCGCTGTCGCGCATCACCTTCGACACATCGGCGAAGTCGACGTTCACCAGGTCGCTCTCGACCGTGATGATCTCGGCGATGCCCTTCGCCGCCGAACACAGAATGTCGTCGGCCTTGCCGAACGCCTGCTTGAGCGACAGGCGCCCGTATATTTCGAGGATATTCTCGTTGTTGATAATCAGCAGCGAATCGACATTCTGGCGCAGTTCCTCGATCCCGCGGAAGGCCTGTTCATAGCGGATCTTACCCTCGACGGCCAGCGGCGAGGTGACGATCGCCACGGTCAGCAGTCCCATCTCCTTGGCCAGCTTGGCGATGACGGGCGAAGCGCCCGTACCCGTACCGCCGCCCATGCCGGCCGTGATGAACAGCATCCGAGTCCCGGCCTCTTCGAGGTGCTGGCGGATTTCGGGCAGCGACTCGACTGCGGCACGGCGGCCGTTCTCCGGGTCGTTCCCCGCACCGAGGCCCTCGGCGCCGAGGCGTATCTTCAGCTCCACGGGGCTCTTGTCCAACGCCTGCTGGTCGGTATTGCAAACCATGAACGTCACGCCCCGTATACCCAGGTTCCACATATGGTTCACGGCATTCCCTCCGGCACCGCCGACACCGACCACCATAATGATCGACCCGTCCGTTTTCGGGGCTTTGATTTCCGACATCAATTCGTCTGTCATATCTCTTTACTCCTTTCTTCTGATTAATTCCCACGCGGGGCTAACACCCGCAAATCCTCCTCACGCCCGGCCGCCTAAAGAACCGGTTGCAGCCCTCAGCATCAGATCTCCTCGTCCTCGGCGGCCGTAAAGCTCTTGTTGATCTTGTCGAAGGTCTTCTGGAAGATCGACCCCCAGTCGCGCTTGCGCTTGGGTTCGATCACGGGGGCCTTCAGCTGCTCATCTTCCCGCTCCTGCCCCCTTGCCGCGGCATCCTCATCGGGCGCAGGCTGTGCCGCCGCGGAAGCCGGCCCCTGTGCGGGCTGCTGGAACCGCGGCGTATGGCGGAACTCGGGTGCGGCCTGGGACTGCTGGGGCTGGAATCCCGGGCGGGGTTCCGCAGGCCGGGACGCCGGCGAGGCCGGACGCTCGATCACCGCGCAGGCACCCTGCTCGGCGCCCTTGAGCAAAATACCGACCGCCGTGGCATAGGCCGGGTCTGCGACCTTCTCCTTCGACTCCTCCGCAACGCCGGTCTCGGCCGATGCGATGCGCACGTCCATGCCCGTCACGCGGCGGAACAACTCGTCCACATCCTTCAGCTTGGCCGAACCTCCCGTCAGGACAATACCGTAGGCCAGCTTGCCGGCATACCCCGAATCCCGGATCTCCTGCAATACGAACTCCGCAATATCCGTGGCACGGGCTTCGATCACCGTCGCCAGGTTGCGCAGCAGGATGTCCTTCGCTTCGCGGGCCGTGCGGCCGTTGACGCGGATCAGTTTGTCCTCCGGGGCCAGGTCGGCCACCGCCGAACCGTATTTCTGTTTGAGGCTTTCCACATGTTTCTCGGGCACGCTCATCGTGCGGATGTCGCGGTTGATGGCCATGGCCCCCATCGGGATCGTGGCGATATAACGCACCACGTTACGGTAATAAACCGCCACATCCGTCACGCCGCCGCCGATGTCGACCACCGCTACGCCCTCCTCCTTCTCGTCGGGCAGCAGCACGGCCTCGGCCGTGGCGATGGCATTCGACGTCACGCCCAGCATCTTTATGCCGAGCCGCTTGAGCGCCATGTCGAGCCGCTGCATCGGCGTGCGCAGGCAAAGGATGAAATTGAACGTCGACGAGAGTTTCTTGCCGAACGACCCCACGGGGTTCTTGACCTCCTGGTTGTCGTCGACCACATAGTTCTGGGGCACACGCTCCATGATGGTCTCGTCGTCGGGCGCCTGCACGTTCCGCATGCGGTCGAACAGCGCGTCGACATCCTTCTGGTTGACGCCGTTCTGGGGATCGTAGACGAAGACATGATCCGTATGGCGCGCACAGCGCACGAAATCGCCCGAAATACCGGCATAGGCCTCCGTGATCCGGATACCCAGCTGCTCTTCGGCTTCGGACATGGCTTCGCGGATGGCGCGGCTCACCAGTTCGATATTCTCGATCTTGCCCGCATTGACGCCCTCGACGGGCTTCGACACGATCGACGCCACATCCATCCGGCCTTCGGCGACCTTCTCGCCGACAGCCACCACGACGTTCGACGAGCCCAGGTCGACGGCAACGGTATAATTCTTTCTTTCCACGGTATATTTCCTTTTTATTTCTTGCAAACCACCTGATCCTTGTATCTGATATCTATCGTCCTGTACGCATCCCAGCCGATGTTCTGCAACCCGCTGCGGTAGAAGCGCATCAACTTGTCGAACTTACGCTCCACCTGCTCGATGCGCCCGAAAAGAATGGTGTGGCGTCCGCTCCGCGGCACCAGTTCCACCTCCAACGCTCCGCTGGGGGTCGTCCGGGCCGCAATCTGCACCACTTCCGACCTCCAGAAATCGTCCTCTTCGACGAACTCTACAAAGGTAAGGAGTTTCATGAAATCTTCGTAGCTTTTCTCCAACTTTTTTTGTTTCAGCCGCTCGGCCTCCTGCTGCCGAGCGATACGGTCGATCCCCTCCTGGATCATACGCGCCTCGTAGCGGTATTTGCGGCGCATTTCGACCTTGTGGCGGCGCAGTTCGCCGACCCGTTTGTCGAACTCGGCCGAGCTTTCCAGCCGCCACCACTGTTTCTTGACCCGCATACGGCGCAGCGCCGACAGGTTGCGGTCGTTCTGCAGTTCGCGCCTGTAAAGCGGGTACTTCTCCCGCTCCAGCTCCGCGATCCGTTTGTCCACCTTCGCCGACTCGGTGTCGATATGCGCCCGCACGGAACCGGCATACCCCGCGGGAAACGGCGGGCGGTAGCTGCCCGTCACGACCGGCACGTAAAGCGACGATGCCCGCGGCGCGGCGAACACATAGCCCTCCGCCGTGACGTACGAATCCACGCCGTCCACCAGCAGCCGCACGAGCGGCCTTCGCTGGCTGATATTCACGTGCAGCACCCCGTCATAGGTGACATAGGCGTCCACCCGCTCCACGAACCCGTTCCTGGCGATCATCTCCTCGATCTGCGTCAAAGGCACCTTATCAACTGCCGTGCCTTTCGTCTTGATCCCGCTGTGCGCGATCCACCCGCGCACCATGCGCCCCGACACCAGATAGCCCATCGACGAGCTGTCGACGACCTCAATCTCGACCTTCCCGACCGTCCTCGCGGCACGCAGACGCTGCGCCGTGGAGCCCGCATAGAGGATATATGCGGCCACAGCGCCCCACAAAAGGGCCAGCAATGCGTATCGGAGGTAGCGGTTCATCGCGCGTCAGCTTTTCGCTTCGAGTTTTTCGGCCAGCGCCCCGCAGCAGGCGTCGATATTGCCCGCCCCGAAGCTCACCACCACGTCCGTATCCATCGCCGCGACCGTATCGGCCAGCGCCTCCCTGCCGACGATGCGGCACGGCACGGCCACGCGCCGGGCGATGAGCTCCGACGTGACGCCGGGGATCGGCTCCTCGCGCGCCGGGTAGATCGGCAGCAGCACCACCTCGTCGGCATGCGACAGCGACTCGGCGAACTCTTCGTAAAGGTCGCGCGTGCGGGTGTAGAGGTGGGGCTGGAACAGCGCCGTAATGCGCCGTCCCGGGAACATCTTCCGCACGGAGGTCAGCGTCGCCGCCAGTTCGCGCGGATGGTGCGCGTAATCGTCCATGTAGACCTGCCTGGGGGTGTTGACATAGAATTCGAAACGGCGCTTCACGCCCGAGAACGACGCCAGCGCCCCGCGCAGGGCGTCCGCATCCAACGCAACCCCTTCGGCCCTGGCCGCGCACCATACCGAGGCCACGGCCGCCACCGAATTTTCGATGTTGACCCAGCCCGGAATGCCCAGCGTGCAGCCTTCGATCGCACCGCCCGGCACTACGATGTCATATCGGTAATGGCCTCCCTCGAGCAACTGCACGTTACGGGCATAGAAGTCGCACGGCACGTCGTACGAATAGCGGTACACCGTAATCTGCGGATTGTCCACCACGATGTCCGTCCCTTGCTTGATGACGAGGAACCCGCCGGGGCGTATCTGCCGCACGAACTGCGCGAAAGCCTCCTTCACCGCCTCGTGCGTCCCGTAAATGTCGAGGTGATCCGCGTCGGCCGACGTGACCACCGCCACATCGGGATAGAGCCGCAGGAACGAACGGTCGAACTCGTCGGCCTCGACGGCCAGCCGCCCGCCCGAAAGGCGGGATCCGGCAGCGGCGCATCCCTCCCCCGCAGGCGGGCGCATCCCCTGCACCCCGCAGCCGTCCAGCACCAGGTTGCCGCCGAAATTCTTCGAGATACCGCCCAGAAAAGCACTGCCGCCACCCGTCAGGGCGCGGTTCAGCCATGCCACGAGCGTCGACGTCGTAGTCTTGCCGTGCGTCCCCGCCACGGCCATCACGTACTTGCCTTCGGCGAGGTGCCCCAACATCTGCGAGCGCTTCTCGATACGGAACCCGTGGCCGGCGAAATAGCGGTACTCGCCGTGCTCCTGCGGCACGGCCGGGGTATAAACCACCATCGTCGCCGCCGGGTCGAGGAACTCCGAGGGGATCAGCCGCACGTCGTCCTCGAAATGGATCGCCGCCCCCTCGGCCGACAACTCGTCCGTCAGGTGCGAAGGCGTACGGTCGTAGCCGGCCACCTTTTTACCCTCGTGCAGGAAATAGCGGGCCAGGGCGCTCATGCCGATGCCGCCGATACCCAGAAAATATACTTTTTGAAACTCCATCTGCTCAATTCTTGATTTTCATACCGCCGCCCGCCGTGCAGGTGCAGCCCGTCCCGTGAAGACAGGTGCCGCCTGCGCCCTGCGGCTTCACGGCCGTGCGGTCACTTCATTACCTTTTCGATTTCATCCACGATCCGCTCCGCCGCGTCGGGTCGCGCCAGCTTCTCGAGGTTTTCGCTCATCCTGCGCAGCGCCTCCCCGTCGGCGAGCAGCTCCATCGCCCGCGCCATCGCCCGCGTGCGGGCCTCGGCATCGGGCACCACCACCGCAGCCCCCTTGGCCTCCAGCGCCCGGGCATTCTTCGTCTGGTGATCCTCGGCCACGTTGGGCGAAGGCACGAACAACACGGGCCTGGCCACCAGGCACAGCTCCGAGACCGTTCCGGCGCCGCTGCGCGACACGACCAGGTCGGCCGCCGCATAGGCGTAGTCCATGCGGTCGATGAAAGCTCCCTGCCAGATATTCCCCGTCGGGTGCGCCGCCAGGAACGCCTGCATCTCGCGCTCGTAGTATTTCCCCGTCTGCCAGATCACCTGCACCGGGGCGTCGGCGCCTCCGAGCGAGAGTATCCACGCCTTCATCATCTCGTTGAGCGACCGCGTCCCGAGCGACCCGCCCACGACCAGCACCACCGGGAGCTCCGCTCTAAAGCCGTAATAGGCCAACGCCTCGCCCCGGTCGGCTCCCTCTTTCGAGAAGCGGCCCCGCAGGGGATTGCCCGTCATCGTGATCCTGTCGGCCGGGAAAAAGCGTTCCATGCCCTCGTAGGCGACGCAGATCCGCTTCGCCCGCCTGGACAGTATCTTGTTGGTCAGCCCGGCATAGGAGTTCTGCTCCTGAATCACCGTCGGCACCCCCAGCCGCTGTGCGGCCCACAACACCGGGGCGCTGGCGTAGCCCCCGAAGCCCACCACCGCATCGGCCCCGAAATCGCGGATGGTCTTTTTCGCCATCCGGATGCTCCGGAGCACCTTCAGCGGCACCGCGAGGTTGTGCCAGTCCATGCGCCGCTGCAACCCCGCAATCGGCAGCCCGACGATGCGGTAGCCCAGCGCCGGCACCTTCTCCATCTCCATTTTGCCCTCGGCGCCGACGAACAACAACTCCACATCGTCGCCGAACCGCCGCTCGAGCGCCTCGGCAACCGCCACGGCCGGATAGATATGTCCGCCCGTTCCGCCGCCCGAAAGTATGATCTTCTTCATATCCCGTTATTTTCCTATTTCGACGGGTTCTCCGAGGAATTTCGGGTTTTTTCCCGTCCATAAATCCATGAACATCCTGACCCGCGCCAGCTTTTCCCGGAGCCTGGTCTTCATGCCACCGTACGCCGCCACGTCTGCGGCATTGTACCCTACGGCATCGAGCCCCAACGCCTGCGCGATGTAAACCGCACGGCGGTTATGGAACTCCTGTGAGATTACCGTGAAGCTCTCCTGCCCGAATACCTTTTCCATGCGGACGACCGAATCGTACGTCCGGAACCCGGCATAGTCGAGGTATATCGCCTCCGCCGGCACGCCCCGTCCGACGAGCGCCTCCTTCATGTCCTGCGGCTCGTTGTAACCCTTGCGGCCGTTGTCGCCGCTGATGACCAAGTACTCCACTTTGCCGGCATGGTACAGTGCCGCGGCCGCATCGACCCGGTTGTAGAAATACGCATTCGGACGTCCCGAACGCACCGTCCGCGAAGTCCCGAGCAGCAACCCCGCCCGGTTGGCGGGCACCTCCCCGGGCGAGGCGTATACCCGGCCGTCTGTCGCCCGCTGCACGGCATACCCGGCGGCGGATACCGCCACGGTAGCCAGCACCGCCCCGGCGGCCGCCCATGCCATTGTCTTCAGCCATTTTTTCATCACCGTCCCCAGTTACCCCGATCCAGCGACCGGTAATTGATCGCCTCGGCCACGTCGGCCGCCGTGACAGTCTCGTGCCCCGCCAGGTCGGCGATCGTGCGCGCCACCTTCAGGATACGGTCGTAAGCCCGCGCCGAAAGGTTCAGCCGCTCCATCGCGCGCTCCAGCAGCGCCGCCGAAGCGGCATCCGGGCGGCAGTATTCGCGCAGCATGGCCGCGTTCATCATCGCATTGGTATGCACCCCCTGCGCACCGCGGAACCGCACGGCCTGCACCTCCCGCGCCCGCACGACCCGCGCACGGATCGCAGCGCTGGACTCCCCGGGCGCCGCCGCCGAAAGCTCCGCCGCGCAGACGGGCGTCACCTCGACATGCATGTCGATCCTGTCCATCAGCGGCCCCGAAATCCGGCTCATGTAGCGGTGCACCGACCCCGGCGAGCAGACGCACTCCCGGGCCGGGTGGTTGTAATATCCGCACGGACAGGGGTTCATCGCCGCCACGAGCGTAAAGTTCGCCGGGTATTCCACGCTGTATTTGGCCCGCGACACGGTTATTTTCTTCTCCTCCAACGGCTGTCGCAGCACCTCCAGCACGCTGCGCCCGAACTCGGGCAGTTCGTCGAGGAACAGCACCCCGTTGTGCGCCAGCGACACCTCGCCCGGCCGCGGCGACTGCCCGCCGCCGATCAGCGCCACCTGCGAAATGGTGTGGTGCGGAGCCCTGTAGGGCCTGCGCGCCATCAGCCCGCCGGCAGCCCCTGCCTTCCCGGCCACGGAGTGTATCTTGGTCGTCTCCAGCGCCTCCCCGGGCGACAGCGGCGGCAGGATCGTCGGCATACGCCGCGCCAGCATCGTCTTTCCCGAACCCGGTGCGCCGATCATCAGCACGTTGTGCCCTCCCGCCGCAGCGATCTCCAGCGCCCGCTTGGCGAGTGCCTGCCCCTTCACGTCGGCGAAATCCTCCTCGTAACGCCCCGCGGCGACTTCGAACGGCTCCGCCGCCCCGGGCACGGCGGGCTCGATCTCCGCCTCGCCGTTCAGCAGCGCCATCACCTCCTTCAGGCTCCCGGCGCCCAGCACGTCGATGCCCTCCACCACGGCCGCCTCCCGGGCATTGGCCGCCGGCAGCACCAGCCTCCGCAACCCTTCGTCGCGGGCCCGCACGGCCATCGGCAGCACGCCCCGCACGGGTTTCAGCGTCCCGTCGAGCGACAGCTCGCCCGCGAACATCGTCCCGCCGAGCGCCCCGGCATCCACGCGCCCCATCGCCGCGAGTATCCCCACGGCGATCGGCAGGTCGAACGAAGCGCCTTCCTTGCGCAGGTCGGCCGGGGCGAGGCTCACGACCACCTTACGGCCGGACATCCGCTCCCCCGAGTTCTCGAACGCCGCACGTATGCGCTGCTCGCTCTCCTTGACGGCATTGTCCGGCAGCCCCACCAGGTACATGCCGAGACCCCCGCCCGCGATGTTGACCTCGACGGCCACCGCCGCGGCGGCGATCCCCACGATCGCACCCGCATAAGTCCGGACAAACATATATCGGAAATTTAACTGTTCGTTTCACATAATCCCCGCCCGTCTTCCGGCGTGGCGGGGGCTCCCTTTCGGCCGCATCGTGCCGCCACTCAGAACGGCGCCTCTTCGTCCAGCGCCCGGGGCGTCAGGTCGAACTCCCCGCCGCCGATCCCCGAACCCAGTGCGGCGGCAGCCCCCGTGGCGCCGTTCGAACCGCTGGCGTAATCGTCGTAGGCCTGCTGACTGTCCGAAGCCTGCGCGGGCGGCAGCATCGAATCGTCCATGTCGGCGAAACGCGCCTGCTCCTTCAGGAAGCGCAGGTTCACGTCGCACACGGCGCCGTTACGGTGCTTGGCGATGATGATTTCGGCCATGCCGGCCGTAGGCATTCCGTTCTCGTCCTGGTTGATGCCGTAATACTCCGGACGGTGGATGAACGCCACGATGTCGGCGTCCTGCTCGATGGCGCCCGACTCACGCAGGTCGGAGAGCTGGGGGCGCTTCGACCCGCCGCGCATCTCCGTGGCACGGCTCAGCTGCGACAGGGCGATCACCGGCACGTTCAGCTCCTTGGCGATGGCCTTGAGCGTACGCGAAATGAAGGCCACCTCCTGCTCGCGGTTCCCCTTCGAATCCTGGTTGCCGGTCATCAGCTGCAGGTAGTCGATGATGATGATCTTGATGTCGTTGTGTATCTTCAGGCGGCGCGCCTTCGAACGGAACTCGAAGACCGAGAGCGCCGGCGTATCGTCGATGAACAGAGGCGCCGCACCCAGCGGTTTGGTCGTCGACTCCAGGTGGCGCCATTGCTCGGGCGTCAGGCGGCCCGATTTCACGTCGTTGCCGTTGAGCCCTGTCTCGGCGATGATCAGACGCATCATCAGCTGCACCGAGGACATTTCGAGCGAGAAAAACGCCACGCCCTGCTCGTGATCTACGGCCATATTGCGCGCCATCGAGAGCACGAAGGCCGTCTTACCCATCGAAGGGCGGGCTGCGATGATGATCAAATCGGAGAGCTGCCAGCCCAGCGTCACACGGTCTATGGCCATGAAACCCGACGGAACGCCGTTGAAGGCGCTCGTGTTCTTCGACGCCTCCTCGATCTGCATCAGCGCCCGCGCCAGGATATCCTTCGACACCTGCACCGAACGCTTCACATGCCCCTCGGCGACCTTGAATATCTCGCCTTCGGCATACCCGATCAGCTCCGTCACATCGGTCGATTCGTCGTACGAGCGTTTCTGTATCTCGGTCGCCGAGCGTATCAGCTCGCGCTGCACGTATTTCTGGGCGATGATCTTGGCATGGAACTCGACGTTGGCCGCCGAGCCTACCTTCTGCGTGAGCTGCGCCAGGTACGACGCCCCGCCCACCTTCTTGAGCTCCTTCTTGCCTTTCAGCCGCTCGGTCACGGTATAGAGGTCGATCGGTTTGAGCTCCATCGACAGCTCCTCGATCGCCTTGTAGATCGTGCGGTGCTCCTCCGTGTAGAACGCATCGGGCGTCACATACTCCTGCACGGCGATGATGCTGTCCTTTTCGAGCATCAGCGCGCCGAGTACGGCCTCCTCCAGTTCGACCGCCTGCGGGGGTACGTTCCCCGGGGTCTCGGTGAGCGCCTCGAATGCCTCCCTGTTGCGCCGGGAGGGGTTATAATCTTTTGCCATGATATACGCTTTCGTTCAAAGGCCAAAAGTAGCAATAAGCCGGGAGAATTCAAAACCCCGCCGGGGGATATTCTGCCGAAAACTATGTTTTAACATAGTTTCGGCCCGGCACCCGCCCCGCGGGAACGTCCGGCCCGTTGAAAAATAATTTCCGCACCCTACCCCTTCTCGCCCAGAGCGTGCCGCGAGACGGCGAGCGCGGCGATGCTGATGCGGCAACCGGGCGCCGAGCGCAGGATCTCCCCGGCGCACGAAAGCATCGTGCTGCCCGTGGTGAACACGTCGTCCACCAGCAGGACGTGCCGCCCCACAAGCCGCCCGGGACGGACGACGGCGAACGCATCCTCGACATTGCGGGCCCGGTCTCGGCGCGCCTTGAGGGCCTGGCTCTCCGTATTGCGCTTCCGGCGCACGCTGCGGCGGTCGACCTCCACGCCCAGCTGCGCGGCAATCCCTTCGGCGATGTATTCGGACTGGTTGTACCCGCGGCGGCAGCGCTTGACGGGGTGCAACGGCAAGGGCACGACCACCTCCACGTCGTCGTACAATCCGCTTTCCTTCAGGCAGCGGCCGTACCACTCGCCCATCGCCCGCGCCGTGCGCCATGCCCCGCGGTACTTGAACCCCCGGATCAGCTCCCGCCACCCGCTGCCGTGGACATAATAGAGCAGCCCCGAAGCCCGCTCCACGGGCAGCATGTCGCGGCACCGCCCCAGCACGGGGTTGTCGGCCTGGCGCCAAAACCCCGTCAGGGGTGCCGTCGCCCGGCACAACGTACAGACCGTGTGCTCGCCCTGCGCCAGCATCTGCCCGCACACAGGGCAGCGCGGCGGAAAAAAGAGCGCCGCCACGTCACGCAACAGGCTACTGAGGATCGACATTGACGACGACGGTAATATTCCGGAACTCGGGATCCTCCGAAAAAGCCTTCAGCTCCGCCCCCAGCAACTCCCGGGCGCGCGCCGACGAGGCGCCGCTTTCGACCTTGAGCAGCAGCCCGGCGAGGTATTCGCCGCGGATGCGGTCAACGGGGGGCGTCATCGGCCCCAGTACGCGGCGGCCGAAACGGCCGCGCAGGCGCGCCGCCAGCTCCGTGATGCCGCGCCGCAGCAGGGCGACGTCGCGGTGGCGCAGCGTCAGCAACGTAAGCCGCGCGTAAGGCGGGTAAAAGAAGGCCTCGCGCTCGGCGAGCTGCGCCCGCGCCATGCCGTCGTAATCGCCCGCGGCGACCTGCCGGATCACGGGATGCCCCGGCTCCGAAGTCTGGATCACCACCTCCCCGCCGTCCGAACGGCGGCCGGCGCGGCCGGCGACCTGCATCATCAGCTGGAACGCCCGCTCTGCGGCCCTGAAATCGGGGTTGTTCAGCAGATTGTCGGCATTGAGGATACCCACGAGCGACACGCCGCCGAAATCGAACCCCTTGGTAATCATCTGCGTTCCGACCAGGATGTCGGTTTTGCGGGCCTCGAAGTCGGCGATGATGGCGTTGAACGCCCGCTCCGAAGTCACGCTGTCGCGGTCGAGCCGCGCCACGCGCGCCGCGGGGAACAGCCGTGCGATCTCCTCCTCGACCTTTTCGGTGCCGAAGCCGCGCGGAACCACGTCCGTCACCTTGCACGACGGGCATTTCGCCGGCACGGGGGCCGTATAGCCGCAGTAATGGCAGACGAGCTTCCCGCCTCCCTTGTGGTAGGTGAGCGTCACGTTGCAGTGCGGACAGCGTGCCGTCCACCCGCACTCCGAACACTCGACATAGGGCGCGAACCCGCGGCGGTTCTGGAACAGCATCACCTGCTCGCCCCGCCCGAGCGCCGCTTCCATCTTGTCGAGCAACAACTTGTTGAAATGCGCATGCCGTTCGCCGCGTTTGGCGGCGCGGATCGTATCCGAAACGAATATTTCGGGCGGCCGGGCATCCCCGTACCGCTCCGTTAGGGAGGCAAGCCCGTACTTTCCGCTTCCGGCATTGACCCATGTCTCGAGCGAAGGCGTGGCGCTTCCCAGCAGCGTCCGCCCGCCCCACAGCCGCGCCATCACCACGGCGCAGTCGCGCGCGTTGTAACGCGGCGCAGGGTCGGCCTGCTTGTAACTGGCATCGTGCTCCTCGTCGACGACGACCAGCTGCAGCCGCTTGAGCGGCAGGAATATCGACGAGCGCACGCCGACCACGAACTCGCCCCCCTGGGAGCGGTTCAGGCGCAGGTAGGTCTCCGTGCGGCGGCGGTTCGTAAGTTTCGAGTGGTAAGGGGTCACACGGCTGCCGAAAATGCGCTCCATGCGTTCGATCAGCTGCGCCGTGAGGGCGATCTCGGGCACCAGCAGCAGCACGTCGCCGCCCCGCGCCAGCACTTCGGCGATCAGGTGGATGTATACCTCGGTCTTGCCCGACCCCGTAATGCCGTGCAGCAACGCCGCGGGCTTCCGGGCGAACTGCCCCCGCAGCGACTCCAGCGCCGCGAGCTGCGCCGGGGTCAGCTCCGGCAGGCGGAATGCCGATCCGCCGCGCTCGACGGTGCGTTCGCGCTCCGCCGAGACGATGTACCCCTTGCGTTCGAGGGCATGCAGCACGGCATAGTCGGCCCGCAGCAGGCGCCGTGCCACCTCGCCCGTCGGGATCCGCTCCCCGTCCCCGGCCGAGGCCAGTTCGAGGAGCGCTTCGTACTGCCTGGGCGCACGCCTTTCGAGCTTCTCGAAGGCTTCGTGCAGCCGTCCTTCGTCGTGCAGCCCGGGCGCCAGGGCCACGTAGCACTCCGTACGGGGGCGGAACTCCTCTTCGGTGAACTCCTCCTCCGTGTCGCCCGAAGGCTTCATCAGCGACGGCAACCCCACGCGCATCACCTCGCCCGGCGTGCACATGTAGTATGCGGCGACCCACTCCCAGAAGGCCATTTGCTGCGCCGAGAGCAGGGGTGCGCCGTACAGGACGCGCTGTATGGGTTTGACGGTTTTGAACGGGGGCCGGCGGTCATGCACGCGCCATACGATCCCCGTGTAGAATTTGCGGGCGCCGAACTGTACGGCCACGGCCTGCCCCGCCTCGACATGCATCCCTTCGGGCACTGCGAACGTATAGGCGGGCTGCGCCAACGGCAGGACTATATCGGCATAGAGGGGCATCAGGGTTTACTGATGGCTTGGAACCCCTTGCCGTAGACGCCCATCACCGATCCCACGGTCATGAAGGCTTCGGGGTCGATCGTCTTCACGAACTTGAGGATCATCGTGGTCTCGCGCTTGCGGCAGACCACCATCACGATCTTCGACTCCTTTTTGGTGTACCACCCCTGCGAGTCGATGAGCGTCACACCGCGGTGGATATTGTCGACGATGGCCTGCGCCATCTTCTCATAGTCGTGCGTGACGATGAATACCTGGCTCGACTGCTGGTTCCCGGCCATGATCATGTCGACCGTATAGCCGAAGACCGCGGTCATCACGTAGCCGTAGATCACCGTGTCGATATGGAACCCCACGAGCATCGAGGAGCCGATGATCACGAAGTCCGAATAGATGACGATCTTGCCGTAGCTGATCGTGCGGTACTTGTTGATAATCATGGCGGCGATGTCCGTGCCGCCCGTCGAGCCGCCCTGCATGAAGCATATCGCCACGCCGATACCCGCCAGGATGCCGCCCAGGATCACCGAAAGGATCCGTTCCAGATGGAGGAAATCCCCCTCGGGCAGCACCGACTGCCAGAAATTCAGCCCCAGCGATATGACGCAGACGCAGAACACGGTCTTCACGCCGAAGTTCCATCCGATGATGAACCCCGCCACGAGCAGCAGCACGCCGTTGATCAGGAAAGCCATCGTACCGATCTGGATACTTATGCCGGCCCAATGTTCCACGGCATGGCACAGCACGCGCGAAAGGCCCGTGGCACCGCCTCCGGTACCGTCGGCGGGCATGATGCATCCGATCCATGCAAAAGAGTACAGCATCATGCCGACCGTCATCAGGAAGTACTCCTTGAAGGTTTTCAGCACCTGCTCCATAGTGATGGGTTTCATAGCGACGGGTATTAGTGATTCGAGCACAAAGGTATAAAAATTTCGCCTTGGTATGCACCGCGCTCCTCCAATCTTTTTTCGAGCATCGCCAGCAGGGTTTCGTTGCGGATCAATCCCCAGTTGCGGCCGTAATGGTAGCGGGGCGGCGCCTCGCTGGCAAAGCGTTCGACGACCAGGTCGGGCCTCAGCCGCCGCAGTATCTCGACGAACAGGTCGATGTACTGGCCGACCTCCCAGAAACGGAACCTGCGGGGGTCGGCATCGTACTGGGCGGCCATCGGCGTGCCGCGGAAAACCTGCAGCTGGTGGAATTTCACCGTCGTGAGCGGCAGTGAATTGATCGTTGCGACCTGTTCCAACAGCATTTCGTCGGTCTCGCCCGGCAGCCCGAGGATGAAATGCGCCCCCACGTGCAACCCCCTTTCGGCGGCCATCTCCACGGCCCTGCGCGCGCAGGCGAAGTCGTGGCCGCGGTTCACGGCGCGCAGCGTCTCGTCGCAGGTCGATTCGATGCCGAATTCGACCGCCACGTAACGGTCGCGCGCTATCTCCGCCAGATAATCGAGCTTCTCGGCGTCCACGCAGTCGGGGCGCGTCCCGATGACGATACCCGCCACGCCGGGATATGCGAGGGCCTCGCCGTAGAGCGCCCTGAGCCTTTCGAGTGGGGCGTAGGTATTCGAAAAAGACTGGAAATAGACCAGGTAGCGCGACGCCGCACGGTAGCGCCTGCCGTGGAATTCGATCCCCTCGGCGATCTGCCGCCCGATGCTTTTGGCCGGTATGCAGTACGAGGGAGTGAACGCCCCGTTGTTACAGAACGTACATCCTCCCTCACCTATCTTCCCGTCGCGGTTGGGACATGTGAACCCGGCATCGACCGAGATTTTCTGCACCCGCCCGCCGAACGTGCGGCGGAAATACCCCGAATAGGAGTTGAACCGCCTGTGGTCGCCCCACGCATACATGCCTATAACCCCCAGTCGGAAGCGTTATAGGTATCCTTCGGCGCATTGGGCACGTTGGCGAAGAAGGTAAACCCGGTAAGCTCTTCGATCTCCTTCACCGACCGCATGTCCCCGGCCTGCGGGTCGTGCCCTTTCCCCATGGCATGGCTCATCACGAAAGCCGCACACTGCAATTCATCGGCGGCACAGTTCAGCACGGATTTATTCGTATTCCCCTTCTTGGTGCGCAGGCAAAGCGTATAGAACATCGTCGGCACATCGGTGGTAATGTTCCCGAAACTCGTGCTGCGCTGCGGGGCGCTGTTCCCGTAGGAATCCGTCCACTTGTCATAATAAGCCCCGACCACCACATAGAGCGTATCGGCGCACCAGTAGTCGTCGATCTTGTCCTCGAGGTTGTTCCACGCACCGTCGCCGGTGTTGAACGTCGAGCCGTGCTGCGCCGCGATATTGGTGTAATACGACACCTGCTTGTTCATGCCGCTCGTCCGCGAACGCTCGTAGTTGCCCAGCATATGCCCGCGGTTGTAGGGCGAGCCCATCGAAGCCTTCGAGCCCGAAGGCTGGATAGAGGACGGGATAACCGGATCGGGGCCGTAATTGCGGTTGCCCGAACTGCCGACATAACAATTATGGACAGGAGCCGCCACCCATACCGGACTGTGGTGCTCGGCACTGTAACATACCGTAAAGTTCCGGGCCTCATGCCCGTCGACTTTAAAATCGGGGCAAATATGGTAGGCATAATGATAATCGCCGTTGTCCGCCTCGACCGGCAGCTCCGCCCAGCCCGCGTATTTCGTCCTGCCGTCCCCGCCGCCGGCCGCGGATGTGGCGAATGTCCCGACGGTGCTTCCGAAGGTCGTTCCGCCGACCAAGCGCTCAGGCCCGTAAGCCGGGCGCTCTTGGCGCCGGGTTCGGTCGCGACCGCCACGCGCTGCCCGTCGTCCGAGGTCGTCCCGTAGAGGAAATAAGCCTCGGACACCTCCTTGCCGCCCGTATATTCGAACGTGCAGGAGACAGTCGCCGAAGAGGCCGTCACCTGCGAACACTCCGGCACCCCGAACCTCGGGTCGTCCGGCAGCACCGGGTTCTCCCCCGTTTTGACGACGACCGGCTTGCTCTGCATCCGGCCTCCGCTTCCCATGTCCACATAGGCGTAGATCAGGTACGACGTCTCGGCATCGAGCCCCGTCAGGCGGCAGGACATCACCTGCCCGTCGACCGTCACGTCGGTCGTCTCCGTGAAACTCCCCGTATCGTCGGAGCGGATCGGCGCATAGGCGAATCCCGCCTGCGCCGAGGAAAGCACGCCGTCGCCGAATTTCGTCCGGCACGACACCTCCACGGTCGTCCCCGAAACCCCGGCCTCGGGTGCGTAGAACCATTTGTTCTCCTTTCCTGTCTCTTCGTCGTTGCAGGAGGCGAAAACCGCCGCCGCCCCGGCAAACAGGACTACTAAAAATCTCTTCATGCTATTTTTCGGTTAACAATCCCTCATTTTCGAATCGACCCAGATGGTCACCGGGCCGTCGTTCACCAGCGCCACCTGCATGTCGGCGCCGAATTCTCCCGTCATCACCTCCCGCCCCAGGAGCTCCGCCACACGTGCCGTGAAACGTCCGTACATCGGGCGCGAAACCGCCTCGGGCGCCGCCTTGATATAGGACGGGCGGTTGCCCTTGCGCGTCGAGGCCAGCAGGGTGAACTGGCTCACGACCAGCACCTGGCCGCCGACCTGCCTCACATCGAGGTTCATCACCCCCTGTGCGTCGTCGAAGATCCGCAGGCGGACGAGCTTGCCCGCCAGGTATTCGACGTCCTCGTCCGTATCGTCCGCGCCCACGCCGAGCAGCACCAGCAGCCCTGCCCCGATCTGCGACCGCAGCTGGCCGCCGATCGTGACGGAAGCGCTCTTCACACGTTGTATCAGTATGCGCATACCCCCAGGCAATCAACGGTTTTCAAAATAGGCCCACAGGTTGTCGTCCGCAGGCACGGGCGCCGTGACCGCCACGGGTTCATGGCGCACGGGATGCTCGAATTCGACGCTCCGCGAGTGGAGCGAGATGCCGCCCCCGGGCAGCGAACGCCTGGCGCCGTATTTCAGGTCGCCGCGGATCGGGCACCCGATCTTCGATAGCTGGGCGCGTATCTGGTGGTGGCGCCCCGTCAGCAGCTCCACCTCCACGAGCGTATAGTGCGTCCCCGCGCCCAGCGTCGCATAGCGCAGCCGCGCCTGCTTGGCGTCGGCCTTCGGCGCATCGCAGGCGCGCGAACGGTTGGCACGTCCGTCACGCAGGATGTAGTGGCACAATTCGCCGCTCAGCGGATCGGGAGCCTGCTCGGTCAGCGCCCAGTATATCTTACGGATGCGTCCTTCGCGGATCATCTCGTTGAGCCGCGTGAGGGCCTTCGAGGTCTTGGCGAAGAGCACCGCGCCGCTCACCGGACGGTCGATCCGGTGCACCACGCCGAGGAACACCTCGCCGGGCTTCGCATCGCGGCGTTTGATAAAGGCTTTGATCTGGTCTTCGAGGGCACTCCCGCCCGACGGGTCGGGCTGCACCAAGTCTCCGCAGTGTTTGTTGACCACCAGCAGGTGGTTGTCTTCGTAGAGAATATCTTCCGGTGTAAACATGTTCGGGGTATTGAGTCTGACGGTTCCCGGTCACAGCACGAACGTGAAGGGCAGCAGCCGTGCCGCCGTATCCACGACGGTGGCCGTACCGTTTCCGCTCATGATGACCCGCATGGGCGAGCCTTGGCGGCGTTCGACATCGACCATCACCTGCCGGCACTGGCCGCAGGGGTAGCACTCGCGCGCGGAGGGATTCGAAGCGATGGCCAGCGTCTCGATCGGGTCGTCGGCATAATTGGCCTGCGCGTAGAACATCAGCGAACGTTCGGCGCAAAGTCCGGCCGGATACACCTCGCTCTCGAAATTGCTTCCGTAGAGGATCTTCCCGCTGCGCAGGCGCGCCGCCGCCCCGACCTGGAAATGCGAATAGGGCGCGTGGGCGTTCGCTGTGGCCCGCTGGGCCTCCGCGACCAGTTTGCGGTCGGCATCCGGGAGCCCTTCGAGGGCCGCATAATGCTCATAGTTGAAACAGAACTGCTTTTCCATAACTCCTCCTGTTTTTAGGGGCAAAGTAAACAAAGGTAATATAAATTTCGCTACCGTCCAACAACCGGGGCGTTTTTCCCGCTGCGAAGCGCACCTCCGGGGACGACGAAGAGGATGCCCCTCGGGACACCCTCTTCGACATACGCTGCCGGACGGCTATTCCAGCACGAATTTCGCCTGGACGTTGTACTGCAGCTTGATCGTCTTGAAGTCGAGCGGCTCGTCCGCTGCGGCGTCCTCGGCCAGACCGGCCGCCTTGGCGCTGCGCATCACGGCCATGTTGTCGTAAAAGACCGGCATCACATTGTTGTTCGAATCGTAGATGTAGAAGCATTTGCCGACATTCTGCCCGATGGCCTGGGCCAGCGTCTGCGCGCTCTGCTTGGCGTTCTGCATGGCCTCCACGCGCACCTGTTCCTTGTATTGGTCGATCTTCGAATGCGACACCTTCAGGATCGAGACGTTCGAAATCCCCAGGTTGTCCAACGCCTGCCACACCTTCGAGACCTCGGCCGCCGACCCCAGCTGCAACTGGTATTTGGCCGTCGCCACCGAAGTCTTCTTCTTGAAGAACTCGCTCGACAGGTTTGCCACCTTGAGCTGCTTCTCGACGTTCACGCCGAGCCGCTTGAGCGCCGCGATCATGTCGCGCTGCTGGCTCTCGACCGAAATCTTGCCTTTCGAGTCGCGTTCGTTGATGATGACCGAGAGGTAGAACTCGTCGGGCGTGATCTCCTTCTCGGCGCGCCCGTTGACCTGAATATAGCTGGGGAATGCCTCCTGCACCTGTGCCGCCGCGGGAAGTGCCATCAGCGCCACCGCCGCAATTAAAATCAGTTTTTTCATGTTTTCCGTTTTTTAGGTAACTGTCTTACAAATAAAACGCCAAAACCGCAGGATACTGCATCGCCCCGGTCTGTTTTTCCGGACGCGGCTCCCTGCGCGGCATTGATAAAAACGCCGCACGCCTGCTTTTATTGCCATTTCGGTTTCTCCGTCCGGACGAAAAAGGCCCCGGAAGCGACTTTCGTGTCACCGCCTCACCAGCTTCACCACGTTCTCGACATGGTGCGTATGGGGGAACATGTCCACGGGCTGCACGGCCTCGACGCGATAATCGGCGTCGAGCAGCGCCAGGTCGCGCGCCTGCGTAGCCGGGTTGCAGCTCACATAGACGATCCTCTCGGGCGCGGCACGCAGGATCACCCCGATGACCGGTTCGTCGACGCCCGCCCGCGGCGGGTCGAGGATAATGACGTCGGGGCGGCCGTTGGCAGCCACGAATTCGTCGCTGAGCACCTGCTTCATGTCGCCCGCATAAAAGACCGTATTGCCGATGCCGTTGATTTCGGAATTGATTTTCGCGTCGGCGATCGCCTCGGGCACATACTCGATGCCCACCACGCGGCGGCAGTGCGCGGCGCAGAAATTGGCGATGGTGCCCGTACCGGTATAAAGGTCGTAGAGCACGTCTTCGGGTTTCAGGTCTGCGAACTCGCGCGCCACCTTGTAGAGCTCGTAGGCCTGTTCGGAATTGGTCTGGTAGAACGACTTGGGGCCCACCTTGAAACGCAGCCCCTCCATCTCCTCGACGATATGGTCTTTGCCTTTGTAGCACACCGGGTCGAGGTCGCCCACCGAATCGTTGAGCTTCGTATTGACGACGTAGCACAGCGAGGTGATCTGCGGGAATGCGGCCGCCAGATGGTCGAGCAGCGCCGCGATCCGTTCGCGGTCGTCCGCGCCGAAGACCACGGTCACCATCACTTCGCCCGTCGAGGCGGTGCGGACGATCATGTTGCGCATCAGCCCCGTATGCTCGCGGGCATTGTGGAACGTATAGCCGTTCTCGACGCAGAAACGTTTGGTCTCCATCCGGATGTCGTTCGACGGGTCGGGCTGCAGCCAGCATTTGCGGATGTCGAGCACCTTGTCGAACATGCCGGGGATATGGAACCCCAGCGCGGGCGCGACGCCGATATCCGCACCGCCCTCGACCTCCTCGCGCGTCAGCCAGCGGCGGTCGGCGAAGGTGAACTCGAGTTTGTTGCGGTAGAACTGCGTCCGGGCCGACCCCAGGCACGGGGCGATTTCGGGCAGGGCGATCTTGCCGATGCGGGCCAGCTGGTCGTGCACCTGCCCGGTTTTGAAGCGCAGCTGCTCCTCGTAGGGAAGGTTCTGCCACTTGCAGCCGCCGCAGACGCCGAAATGCTCACAGAAGGCCTCGGCGCGCAGGGGCGATTTCTTCACATAGCGGACGACGAACCCCTCCATGAACCGGCGGCGTTTGGAGCGTATCTGCACATCCACCACGTCGCCCGGCACGGTCAGCGGCACGAACACCACCACGTCGTTCCAGCGTCCCATCGCCTTGCCTTCGGCGGCGAGCGTCGTTATTTCGAGCCCCTCGATCAGGGGGTAATTTGCTTTTTTTCGTGCCATAATCCTGATTTTGCCGCAAAGATAGTGCAAGCCGAGCGCAGATGCAAGCTCTGCTTGCAATATGCCGAGGCGCCGCCTGTCTAAGCCGAAATTCCTTTTGAGGTAAAGATAGTGCAAGCCGGGCGCAGATGCAAGCCCTGCCTGCAATATGCCCGTGCGCCGCCTGCCTGAGCCGAAATCCTTTTGCCGCAGAGATAAGCAATCCAGCGCGGGAAACCCGCCGTCACGCGCCCTTTTCCCTCTTCCTGCGTCCCCGCTCGCGCACGCCGCCCAGCCAGAACCCCAGGGCGAACGGCCCGCCGACGAGCACCACGAGCGCCAGCACCACATACAGCAGCACTTTGCCGACCAGTCCCGGCACGGCGTCGAGCGTCCTCTGCACCACGCCGTCGGCCGACTCGCGCAGCTGGTCGACCAACGCCTGCCGCTCGGCGGTCACATACCGCTGCAGCTCGTCGCGCTGGCGGTCGAAGTTGGCGAAGGCGTTGTCGAGGCTGTAATTCATCGTATATATCAGTTGTGTGACCTGCTCGTTGAGCTCCTCCAGCACCTTGTCCGAAATTTCGGGCAGGTGCTCCGCGACGACCACGATCCGGGTGAAATTGCGTTCCAGCGAGTCGAGGCGGGCCCCCACCTCCATGCGCATACTGTCCTGCTGCAACTGCATCGCGATCAGATCCTTCGACCAGCCGACGCTGTTGGCCAGCTGCTGCGTCTGGCCGCTCACGCGGTCGTTGACGTCGGAGAGCACCTCGGCGATCGACCCCGTGGCATAGGCATGCTCGATGCCGTTCGCACGCAGGAATTCGATCCATGCGAGGGTCGTATTCGAACCCTCCATCTCCCCGTCGGCGGGGTTCTCGCGTACATAATCCGCCACGAACCGTTCCATCAGGCCGTAGCGGTCGGCCGCCAGCACCTGCCGCGCCAACCGTGCCGCCCGGCGGTCGAGCCGTGCGGCGGCATCGCGTGCCAGGTCGCTCTGCGCCCCGAACAGCAGTGAGTCGGGCGCAGCCGCAAAACGCTCGTCCATGCGCCGGCAGAGTATCCACATGTCGGCCAGCGCCACGTCGGGAATACCCTGCATGGCGGCCGAAACCCCGGCCCGCGTGGCACGTATCTTCCACCTCACGGCCGCCGCACGCGTCGCGATGTCGGGCGCCGCGGCGGCAATCGAGTCGGCCGTACGCGACACCTCCGAGGCCATGTCGTAATAGAAACCGCGCGTCATGGTGCGGATATTCATCTCCTCCTTCGACAGCGGATCCCCCGTCGCCACGGCCACCTTCAGCAACGAACACCCCGTGAGCGCGAATGCGGCGAGCAAGGCTGCCGCGGCCATGCAAAGCGTATGTCTGTTCATTTTCATGCCCGTCCTCCCCGCAACTACCGATCCATTCTCCGCTCCATTTCCCGGATATAACGCACCGCGACGAAATGCCCGGCCTGCGGCATGTTGCCGTGGTCGAAGCCGTCGAACTCGCAGATCCGCACGTCGGGATGCCCCGCCACGCGCATCATGCGCCAGAAGTAGGCGTTCTCCTCGTAGCGCCCCAGCATCTCCCGCTCGCGGTCGCCCGAAAGGATCAGCATCGGGCGGCAGTCGGGGCGCACGTAGCTCAGCGGCGCCATGTCGTCCACCAGCGGCTGCGTATCGGGCAGCCCCAGTTCACAGCGCCGTTCGAAATGCGTCACCACCTGCCCGCTGTAGGGGATCAGCGCCACAAACGCCGTATCGGGGTCGATGCCGTAAGGCTCCAGCCAGCGCTTGTCCAGCCCGATCATCGACGTGAGGTAACCCCCTGCCGAATGCCCGGCCACGAACACCCGCTCGGGGTCTCCGCCGTACGAGGCGATGTGCTTCACCACCCATGCCGCCGCTGCGGCCGCATCGTCGACACAGTCGGCGACCTTCACCGTCGGCGAGAGGCGGTACTCCACGCCCACCACGGCCAGGCCCTTGTCTTTCAATGCCTCGGGGATCTCGCGCCGTCCGCCCGTCAGCCCGCCGCCGTGGTACCACACCACGGTCGAAAAGCCGGTTTTCCCGACCGGATAATAAATATCCAGCCGGCACATCGTGTCGATGTTCCCATCGCCCGCGGCATCGCGGTAGGCAATATCCTTCACCGTCTTATAGGCGCCTTCCTGCGCCACCGCCCCCGTGCCGCACACGGCCAGCACGAAGAACAAAGTAACCAATCGTTTCATCCAAGAGAGTTTATTCGGGTCATAAAGATAGGTAAAATCCGGCAAAAAGCACTATATTTGCAGGAAATATACTCCGCCCAGACAGGCAGACAGCCGGCATCCGGCCCGCACTGTCTTTCCGGAAACAGGAACCGCAAAAAAACGCCAGCACCATGAAAATAGCCTGCCTTCAATTCAATCCTATCCAGGAAAACACCTATGTCGTCTGGGACGACACGCTCGAAGCCGTCGTCATCGACGCCGGCAACAGCAACCCGCGCGAGGACGCCGCGCTCGACAATTTCATCGCCGAACACGGGCTCCGGCCCGTCCTGGCGGCCAACACCCACGGCCACTTCGACCACACGCTGGGCGTCGCCCACCTCAAAAAACGCTACGGCATCCCGTTCGCCATGTCGCTCAAGGACGCCTTCCTGCTGGACAACGCCTCGACGAGCGGCAGCATCTTCGGCGTGCCCGTCGGCGAGATGCCCTCGGTGGACACCGACCTCGACACGACGCCCGAAATCCGTTTCGGGCACACCGTCCTGCGCGTGCTCCGCACGCCCGGCCATACGCCCGGCCATGTCGCGCTCTATGAACCGGAATCCAAGTCGCTCTTCACGGGCGACACGCTCTTCCGCGAGTCGATCGGGCGCACCGACCTGCCCGGAGGCGACTATTCGTGGATCATGCGCTCGATCCTCGACACCCTGCTCCCGCTGGGCGACGAAGTGCACGTCTACCCCGGCCACGGGCCCGAGTCGACCATCGGCCACGAAGTGCTCTACAACCCCTTCATCGTCGAGGTGCTCAACCAGGAGGTGAACTACAGGAACTGAGGCCGCGACGGCGGCCGCACCCCCTCTGCCGCGGGTTACGCCCCGCCCGCCCTGCCCCGCAGGGCAGCCCCGGCCCGCCCCGCGCCTCCCGCACCGGTAAAAACGCGAAACGTGAAGACACTGATCCATAAAATCCTCTATAAAACCCTGCCGCTCGAAGGATACCTGCGCGCCGTAAGCCGCATGTTCTTCCTCTGGCAGCGGCTCGGCATCGGGCGTTACGCCCCCGCCACGGAATACGTCTACCACCTGCCGCAGCTCGTGCACGCGGGCGACACGGCCATCGACATCGGCGCCAACCTCGGCTACTACGCCCGCACGCTCTCCCGCCTGGCGGGCGGCGCGGGCAGGGTCTACGCCGTGGAGCCCGTGCCGCCGATCCTCTCCGTGCTGCGCCGCAACCTGCGCCGCTGCCCCAACGTGGAGATCCTCCCCTACGCCCTCGGCACCGAGGACAAGGCCGTTACGATGGCCAACGATTCGGCGCGCGCGACGGGCTACTTCGGCACGGGGCAGAACTTCGTGAACGACGGCGGCACGTCCGCCGCCGCGGAGTTCCCGGCCCGGATGCGCCGGGGCAGCGAACTCTTCGCCGGCCTAGGGCGCCTCGATTTCATCAAGTGCGACATCGAGGGGTACGAGGTCGTGGTGATGAACGAACTGCGCCCGCTGCTCGAACGCTTCCGCCCCACGGTGCTGATCGAGACCGGCGGCGAAAACCGCCCGCAGATCGTCGCGCTCTTCACGGCACTCGGCTACGCGGGCTTCACCCTCGACCGGGGCCGCGAAATACCCCTTGCACCCCAAACGACCAAAGACATCATATTCAGACATGCGCATTGACATCCTCACCGTCGTACCCGAACTGCTGACCTCGCCCCTCAACGAGTCGATCCTGCACCGTGCGCAGGAGAAGGGGCTCGTCCGGATCGTCGTCCACAACCTCCACGACTACGCCCACGACCGCCGCAAGACCACCGACGACTACCCCTTCGGCGGCGAGGCGGGCATGGTCATGAAGTGCGAACCGGTTTTCGAGCTGGTCGAGAAACTCCAGTCCGAAAGGCACTACGACGAGATCATCTACACCTCGCCCGACGGCATACGCTACGACCAGCACGAGGCCAACCGCCTCTCGACGCTCGAAAACATCATCATCCTCTGTGGCCACTACAAGGGCATCGACCACCGCATCCGCGAACACCTCGTCACGCGCGAAATCTCGATCGGCGACTACGTGCTCACGGGCGGCGAACTGGCGGCCTGCATCATCGCCGACTCGGTCGTGCGCATCATCCCGGGCGCCATCGGCGACGAAGCCTCGGCGCTCACCGACTCGTTCCAGGACAACCTGCTGGCGCCGCCGGTCTACACGCGCCCGGCCGAGTTCCGCGGCTGGAGGGTTCCCGACGTGCTGCTCTCGGGCAATTTCGCCCAGATCGCCCGGTGGCAGGACGAACAGTCCCTCGAACGCACCCGGCAGCTGCGGCCCGACCTGCTCGGCGAATAAGCGAATGCCATGAAACGGAAGACTTCGCTCATCGTCTGGGGTGCCGTCCTGCTGCTCGCCGCCTACGGCATCTACGACATCGTACGGGAGGTCAGGCGCAGCTATACTTCCTGCTACGCACACACCTATTCGCATGCCATCGGGCAGATGATGGGGCCGCGGTTCGATTCGCTCGCACCCCGGGGCGAGGGCATCCGCATCGGGGTGGTCGACGCCGGTTTCGGCGGGCTGCGCGACGACCGCTTCACGCGCCGTCTCCGTGTCGCGGACTACCTCGACCTGACGGACGGCGACACGACGGGATTCTTCCGCGACGACTGCGACCACGGCACCCGGGTCACACGGAACATCGGGGGCTTCTCCAACGACACCCTGCTGGGGCTGGCCTGCAAAGCCGACTACTACCTGGTGAAATCCGACCTCGAGCACGGCGAGCCGCGCGAGGACGAACGCCGCCTGTGCCGGGCCCTGGCCTGGCTCGCACAGCGGCAGGTCGACGTGGTCAACATCTCGCTGGGCTATACCGTATTCGACGATTTCGACGGCTATACGCCGCAGATGCTCGACGGCCGCACGGCGCTCTGCTCGCGTTTTCTCGACAGCCTGCTCGATGCGCACCCGCGCATGGTCGTCGTACAAAGCGCCGGCAACGAGGGGAAAAACAAATGGCGCCACATCTCGTTCCCCGGGGATGTCGCCGAGGCCGTCACGGTCGGCGCGGCCGACTCCGAAGGCACGGGGCGTTCGGGCAAGAGCGGCACCGGCTACTACCCGCACCCCGTCAAGCCCGACCTGGTGGTGTACGACTCCCCGAACGGCACGTCGTTCTCGACGCCCGTGGTCACGGGGCTGTGCGCCGCCCTGATGGGGTACAGGCCGATGGAACGCCGCGAGCTGATCCGCCTGCTGCACGCTTCGGGCACCCGCAGCGCAGCGCCCGACCTCGAAACGGGCTACGGCATCCCGCAGTGCGACACCCTGCTCGGATTCCTGGATACCCTCGCTGAATTACAAACCCTACCGCTAAACGCAACGCAATGAAATACTACCTCATCGCCGGCGAGCCCTCGGGCGACCTGCACGGCTCGAATCTGATAAAAGGACTCCTCAAAGCCGATCCCGAAGCACGGCTGCGCTTCTGGGGCGGCGACCTGATGGCCGCGGCGGGCGGCGAGGCGAACCTGGCCAAGCACTACCGCGAAACCTCGTTCTTCGGCATCGTGCAGGTGCTGAAAAACCTGAGGACGATCAAACGGCAGATGCGCGAATGCCGGGCCGACGTCGCGGCATTCGCCCCCGACGTGCTGATCCTGGTCGACTACCCCGGCTTCAACATGAAGATGGCGCGCTGGGCCAAAGAGCACGGCATCCGCACCTTCTATTACATCGCCCCGAAGGTCTGGGCATGGCGCGAGTGGCGCGTGAAGGCCATCCGCCGCTGGGTCGACAGGCTGTTCGTCATCTTCCCCTTCGAATGCGGCTACTTCCCCAGGCACGGCGTCGAACCGATTTTCGAAGGCAACCCGCTCGTAGACGCCATCGAGGCCCGGCGCACCTCGCTCCCCTCGCCCGACGAGTTCCGCCGCCGGCACGGGCTCGACCGCAGGCCGATCATCGCCCTGCTGGCCGGCAGCCGCCGGGGCGAGATCCGCGACAACCTGCCGCTGATGGCCGACCTGTCGCGCAAATTCCCGGGGCACCAGTTCGTCGTGGCGGGCGTGGCATGGCTCGACCGCGCGCTCTACGAACAGTATATGGCCGGCAGCGGCATCCGTTACGTCTGCGACCAGACCTACGAGACGCTCGCCGCGGCCGAAGCCGCCGTGGTAACGTCCGGGACGGCAACGCTCGAAACGGCGTTGCTGGGCATCCCCGAAGTGGTGGTCTACCGCACGCTCTGGTTCCAGGTCAGGCTCCGGCCCTATGTACTGAAAGTACCCTGGGTGTCGCTCGTGAACCTCAACCTCGGGCGCGAGGCGGTCGCCGAGGTCATCCAGTCCGACCTCGACACCACGCGCGCCGAACGCGAGCTGCGGGCGATCGTCGCAGGCGGGGAGAAACGCGGACGGATGCTCGCCGACTTCGCCGAATTACGTACGGTTATCGGGGGACCGGGCGCCAGCGACCGTTTCGCCGCCCGGATGGTCGCGGAATTGCGCGCACCGGAAACGAAATAACCAAAAGTTATGGACGATTTCACGATACTCCTGCTCGGCGGCGTACTGCTGATCGTCGTCGGCCTGCTGGTAAAGCGGTTCCCGATGCTGATCGCGGGCTACAACACCATGCCGCCCGCAAAGAAGAAAAACGTCGACATCGGGGGCTTGTCTTCGTTCATGCGGCGCCACCTCGTGATTATGGGAGCTTTATGGATCCTATTTACGGTCGTCCTGGAACTAACCGACCAGACGGACACGCTGGCAGTGATTTACGTAATTTACCTGCTGCCTTACGTCGTTTGGATGCTCGTTCGGGCACAACGGTACGACCACAACTGAAAATAACGAAAGACAACGCCATGAAAATCATCTGCATAGCACGCAACTACGCCGCACACGCCGAGGAGCTCGACCGCCAGGTCGGCGGCGGCACGGCGTGCCCGCCGGAGCCTGCCTGGTTCCTCAAGCCCGACACGGCGCTGCTGCGCAACAACGACCCGTTCTACATCCCCGCCTTCTCGCAGGAGGTACACTACGAATGCGAGCTGGTCGTACGCATCAACCGCGTAGGCAAGGGCATCGCCGAACGTTTCGCGCACCGCTATTACGACCAGGTGGGGCTGGGCATCGACTTCACGGCCCGCGACCTGCAACGGCAGGCCATCGCCGAGGGGCTGCCGTGGGAGCGCTGCAAGGCGTTCGACCGCTCGGCGGCCCTCTCGCCCCGATTCGTATCTTTGCAGGAGCTGGGCGGCGACGTGCAGTCCCTGCACTTCACGCTGGAGGTGAACGGGCAGCCCCGCCAGCGGGGCGACACGTCCGGGATGCTCTTCTCTGTCGACCGGATCATCGCCTCGGTGTCGCAGTACATGACGCTGCGCATGGGCGACCTGCTCTACACGGGCACGCCGGCCGGCGTGGGGCCCGTACGCCCGGGCGACAACCTGCGCGCCGTGCTCGAAGGCCGCGAACTGCTCAACTTCGACATCCGCTGACCCGGGGCGGAACGGGAACGAAGACACATGAAAACTAAAAACACGCTATAACCATGTTGCTCAAAGACAAACTCAAGCCTTACCGCCTGCTGCTGGCATCGCAGTCGCCGCGCCGACGGGAACTGATGACGGGCTGCGGGCTCCCGTACGAACTCACCCCCAAATACGAATGCGAGGAGGTCTACCCCGCCGGCATGCCCGGCGAAGAGGTGCCGCTCTACCTCTCGCGGCTCAAGAGCGAAGCCTACCCGGCGGCGCTGGCCCCGAATGAAATCCTGCTGACGGCCGACACGGTGGTGGTCTCCGACGGCGAGGTGCTCGGCAAGCCCCTCGGCCGCGAAGAGGCCGCGCAGATGCTCCGCCGTCTCTCGGGGCGCCGGCACACGGTGGTCTCGGGCGTCACGCTGCGCACCCCCGGGCGGACGCACACCTTCGCCGCCAAGAGCAGCGTGTGGTTCCGCCCGCTCGCGGACGAGGAGATCGCCTATTACCTCGACGCCTGCCGTCCCTACGACAAGGCCGGCTCGTACGGCATCCAGGAGTGGATCGGCTACGCCGCCATCGAAAAGATCAACGGCTCGTTCTACAACGTGATGGGGCTCCCGATCCAGAAAGTATACACCGAACTCGACAAATTTATCGAACAATGAACTATTTGATTGCTGCCGTATTGATTTTTTCGACGCCGCTGTCTGCATGTGCAATTAAACCCGATCGGGAATACATCCGCCTCCCACAGCAGATGGGACTCGTATATAAACCGATAGAAGTAAAAACGCCCGACGGCTATAAAATAGAGACTTGGTATTTCCCGGCACAGGAGATGCCGAAAGACGATGCCGGAAGCGACCTGCCATTGGCCTACAAAATGCGGGACGGGAAAAAGCGCCCCACAATCATAATATGCAATGCTGATTCGGGCAATATGTCTTATTTTCAGTTAGTATTGGCAATGCATTATGCCGCCGCCGGGTATAATGTGGCGACTTTCGACTGGAGAGGGTTCGGCGCAAGCAGCGAATTTCAGATGGATCCCGATTACTTCTGTTATACCGAGATGCTCACAGACTACGATGCCGTCATTGCAAAGGTAGCGCAGCAGCCCGAAACGGACGCAACCAGCATCTATCTTTTCGGCTGGTCTACCGGCGGGTACCTGTCGATGATCGCAGCCCATAAAAATCAATCGGTGCGGGGCTGTATCCTACGGGGAGTCCCGACCTCCTTTGAAGCAGCCATTCCCATCATAAAGAGTGAAAAAGGCAAAAAAGACGAAAACCTTTTGATCCCCGAAGATTTTCCCCTAGACTGCATGCCCTTGGCGCTTGCTCCGAATTTCCGGAAAGACATCATGCTCGTCGTAGGTTCCGAGGATACCCGGACACCTGTCCGGATGTCCGAAGAGATTATCGGCAGTCTCCCGGACGGCATCGTCAAACGGCTATGGATTGCCAAAGGAGCGAAGCACGGCGGGAAAGAAGCACCGGAATTTATGTATCTGAATGACTTTATCCGAAATACACTTCAATTTTTGCACGACTCGCGCAATCAAATTAAACAATAAGATGGTGAAACGCACACTACTTACCCTGTTCTGTACGCTCCTCGCGCTGGCGGCCTCCGCCGACGAGGGCATGTGGCTCCCGAGCCTCATCTCGCAGCGCATCGACGACATGCGCGCCAAAGGATTCCGCCTCACGGCCGAAGACATCTACTCGATCAACAAAGCCTCGATGAAGGATGCCGTGGTGCTGTTCAACGGCGGCTGCACGGGCGAACTGATTTCGTCCGAAGGGCTGCTGCTCACCAACCACCACTGCGGCTACGACGCCATACAGGCGCATTCGAGCGTCGAACACGACTACCTGACCAACGGCTTCTGGGCCATGTCGCGCCGGGAGGAACTGCCCAACAAGGAGCTCAACGTACGCTTCCTCGTCCGCATGGAAGAGGTCACCGACCGCATCGCTGCGGGCGAAACGAAGGCCGAAATCATCCACCGGGCCGAGGCCGAAGGCAAGGGCTACAAGGCCTCGGTCGAGCAGATGTACTACGGCAACCAGCAGTTCCTGTTCATCTACGAGCAGTTCGACGACGTACGCCTGGTCGGCGCGCCGCCCTCGTCGATCGGCAAGTTCGGCGGCGACACCGACAACTGGATATGGCCCCGCCACACGGGCGACTTCTCGCTCTTCCGCATCTACGCCGGCAAGGACAACAAGCCCGCCGCCTACTCGCCCGAGAATGTTCCCTACCGCCCCAAGCGGCATTTCACCATCTCGACCGCCGGAGTCGAAGAGGGGGATTTCACGATGATCTACGGCTTCCCCGGCAATACGCAGGAGTACATCCTCTCGGACGCCGTGGCTTACATCGCCGAGCGCTCCGACCCGGCCAAAATCGCCATCCGCACGGGGCGCCTCGACATCATCTCCGCGGCACAGGAGAGCGACCCGGCGCTGCGCATCCATTACGCCGCCAAACACGCCTCGATCGCCAACGCATGGAAGAAATGGCAGGGCGAGGCGCTGGGCATCGGCCGCCTGGGCACCGTGGCCTCGAAACGCGCCTATGAGCAGGAATTCGCCGCCTGGGCGCAGGACAAACCCGAATACCGCAGCGTCGTCGCCGACCTCAAGGCCGAATACGCCCGCATCGCGGACGCCTATTTCGCCCGCGAGATCACACGCGAAACGCTCGGCGCACTGCCCGAGCGCTACACCCCCGAAGAGCGTGCCGAAGCCGCCTTCGCACGGCGCGAGCAGACGGAACGGGCACTCTTCGAATGGCTTTTCGGCCAGTATGCCCGCCGCTGCCCCGTGCAGTACCAGATTCCGGCATTCCTGGCCGGCGTCGCCGCCAGCGGGTCGCCCGAAGCCTACGCCGGCGAGGTATTCGACACGCTGTGGCGGGAGGGCGCCGACACCACGGCGGTGCACGCCCTGCACAAGGACACCGAACGCATACTCGGCCACATCGACTGGATGCTGGGCACCAAGTCGCTGCGCAACCTCAACAGCGGACGCCTCAACGAACTCTACACGACCTACATCAAGGGGCTGCGCGAGTGGGACACCCTGCGGGCCTTCTACCCCGATGCCAACCTCACGCTGCGCGTGGCCTACGGCCATGTCGGGGGCTACGAATATGCCGATGGCGAATACCACAAGCCGCAGACCACCCTCGACGGCATCATCGCCAAGGACAACCCCGAGATTTACGACTACGACATCCCGCAGGCGCTGCGCGAGCTCTACGCCACGAAGGACTACGGACGCTGGGCGACGACCATCGACGGCCGCAGGACGGTACCCGTCTGCTTCCTGGCCACCAACCACACGACGGGCGGCAACTCCGGTTCGCCGATCATCAACGGCAGGGGCGAACTGGTGGGGCTGAATTTCGACCGCACATGGCGCTCGACGATGAGCGACGTGGCGTTCGACGAAACGATCTGCCGCAACATCGCCGTCGACGTCCGATACGTGCTGTTCGTCATCGACCGCATCGGCGGGGCGGGATACCTGTTCGGCGAAATGGATTTCAGCCGCCGCAAATAGGAGCAATTCACGAAAAAAACACTATATTTAGCCCGCATAACAAAATCAGCCTCTATGAAAACAATCCTCTACACATGGTTCGCCGTCCTCCTGTTCGGCATGGCAGCAGTATCCTGCGGCGATGACGACACGAAAAACAACGACACGACGGGCATAACCGGCTCGTCGTGGAAAGCATCGGAAACGGTGGGCGCCGACCGCACGACCAAGAAATACACGTTCAAGGCCTCCGCCAACTGGGTGGCGCAAAGCGACAAACCGGAATGGTGCAAGATACTCACCTCGTCGGGCGACAAGGGCAGCGACCGGCAGCTCAACATCTCGGTCGAAGCCAACGAGACCGGCAGCACGCGCAGCGCGAACATCACCGTACAGGTGAGCGGCTACGCGAGGGCGGCGCAGTTCGCCATCACCCAGCTCGGGAGCAGCAGCGGCGGCACGGGCGCAGACACCGAGCTCAACAAACAGGTAGACAAGATCCTGGAGTATTACTACCTGTGGAACGGCGAATACCAGCAGATGTCGCGCGACCTCTCGCTGGATTACATCAGCTCCAGCGACAATTTCCTGAAACGCACGCTGCTGGAGATGACGACCAACGACCTCGACAAAAAACGGCAGAGCAACGGCAGCTACTCGGTTTACTCCTACCTGCTGCGGACGCCCCTCACGAAGGCCGTCGCCGGGACGACGCGCGGCGTAAGCCACGGGGTCGTAAAGGAGAAGGAGTACGGCTTCGGCATCGCGGGCCTGATGGGCGTGAGGTTTGTGGACGGCAACAACCAACCTACGGGAGAGTACGGGCTGGTCATCACGTCGGTCTACCCGGACTCCCCGGCATCGGAAGCAGGGTTCCGGCGGGGCACGTTCTTCGCCCAGTACAACGACGCAGCCATCACGGCCGCGAACCTGAATTCGGTTTACAGTACGTTAATAGCTCCGGGAGGAAGCCGCACGGTAAAACTCACCGAGAACAGGCAAGGCGCGCAGCCCGTATCGGTCACGGCACGCGAAATGTACCCCAACCCGGTAATCCACAGCGAAGTAATCACCTCCGGAGCGCATAAGATCGGCTACCTGGTCTACGACAGTTTCGACGCGGCCTACGACGACGAACTGCTCGCTGCCGTCAAGAAACTCAAGGACGGGAACATCACCGACATGGTGCTCGACCTGCGCAACAACGGCGGCGGGCACGTCATCTCGTCGAACATGCTTTCCACCTGCATCGCCGGCGCGGCCTGCCAGGGCAAGGTCTACGAATATTACCGTTACAACGACAGCCGCATGGCCACGGTCGAAAAAACGGAGAGGGAGACCGGCAAGGAGTATGACACGGCGGCAAAAAAATTCTTCGACGAATTCTATTACGGCGACTATTACGGCGTCGACCTGCGGAACTACGCGCTGAACATGACCCGGCTGTACGTGCTCGTCACGGGCAACACGGCCTCGTCGAGCGAAGCCGTCATCAATACGCTGCGCGGGTTGGACGGCTTCACGGTGAAGCTCATCGGCGAAAAGACCAACGGCAAGAACGTCGGCATGGAGGTCAGCAAATTCACCGTAGGCAATTACAGCTACGAACTGGCCCCGATATCGTTCCAGGGCTACAACGCCAAGCAGGTGACCGTCAACAAGGACGGACTGACGGTCGACACCGCGTGCGAGGAATGGAACGGGGAACTGAAGGATTACGGCGACCGGAGCGAGCGATGCTGGCAGCGGCCCTGAGCCAGATCACCGGGCAGAGATCGGCAAGCGTATCGGGCACGCGCAGCACCGCGCCGGGTGTACGTCCGGCAACGGACATCGCATTGCCCGACTTATCGAACCGCCCGAGCGGCATGATCGTATTCCTGCCGGCTGCGGAGGAGTAACGGAAGACCGTCCTAAATCGAGGGGGCTGTCTAACAAGTCCAATTTTAACGATTTCACCCCTGCCGGAGTTTATTCTGACAGGGGTGATTTTCGATTTTCGGGACTTGTTAGACAGCCCCTCTTTTCTTAACCTGGCACCGGCGCACGTACCACACGCCCGGCGGCTCCGCCTCTGTCATCGATGCCGCCCCAGCTCAGGACACTACCCCGCCACCGTCTCTGCCGGGCGAATGCCCCGGCCTCCACTGTCGTCGCAACTGCCCTGCGGCCGTCTCTGTCTGTAAATGGCCCTGCCTCCGGTTCCGCCATGACCCTCGGCCACAACTCCGCCGCCGTATCGGCCTGGCAAATGAACCCGCTAAGGTCTCCGCCCCAACCGCTTCCGCCGCCTTTACCACCAAGCACAGGCACCTGCGCAGACATCGACACCGCCCCCGCGGCAGGTAGAGCACGGCGGTTTGCGTCGCCGCGACGCCGCTGCCGGAAGAATAATCCATATTACATGGAGAAAAAATTTGGCGGATTAAAATTTATGCCCTATATTTGCACACCCGAAATCCGAAAGGATACGTGCAATGCCCAGGTGGTGAAATTGGTAGACACGCTACTTTGAGGGGGTAGTGAACAATTACGTTCGTGCAAGTTCGAGTCTTGTCCTGGGCACCAAGTTGTGGATAAAGGAGCTGATAATCAGCTCCTTTATTTTTTTATAGGATAAAATGTAGGATAAATGAGCTACTCGCCCTCTTCAAAGTCCTTAAAAAAGGAGCTTCCCGCAAGTATAGCGGCATTCTCATCCACCCCTAATCGCAGATACCGCATCGTTGTTGTAACCTTTTTATGCCCTAACGCCATCGAGATCGAAGAAAGCGGAACCTTGGAACGCTGAAGATGCGTGGCGAAAGATCGCCGGACAGTATGGGTAGAGATCAAAGCATACTTCTCAATCCGGATCTCCTTCACCTCTCCTCCTCGATGTTTGCAAATTGTCACTTTTTCGTCGATCCCTGCCATTTTCGCCACCACCTTGATATAGACATTCATTTTTTGGTCAGAAATCGTTTTTGACAGGTCAAAATCGCTCTCGAGGATTCTTTGTATCACGGGATGAAGTGGAAAGGCAATAAGGGTATCTGTCTTACGCGTACGCATCATAATTATCCCATCGACAATATTAAACTCGCTGAAGCGACTAAAGTCAGACACCCTCATGCCCGAAAATGCCCCGATGAGAAACCGGTTTCATACCAGTTCATATGTGGCCATGCGCTGCCTGACCGCTTTTTCTCCGCACAGCTCCGGCCACTCTTTCATTATTGCGTTTTTCGTGATTTTTAATCTGTACAACATCATCAGCTCATCAACTGAAAGGTAAATAGAATCACTCTCTTTTGCTACCGTGATGAAATTTTTATGAGCTGTGCCATTCAAATTATGCAGGTGATCCACATCCCGGGCCTCCCTATAAACCTGTTTGATCACTTTGATGAAACTGCCGAAATAATTATCCGAATATTCCTGACCATATATCCAGATCCGGAACTGGTTATAGAAATTGATATTGATATTGATATCTTCGAATGACAGACGACGCCGAATTAACTTTTCATATTGCACTAGCTTGTTCAAGACCGTTCGGTAATGCCTTATCGCTGTAATCAAAATAGGGTTGAGTACAGCGACAAAGAGCATCATGTCCGGTCAAGAGCTATCCCAAAAAGAAACGAAGGATGTTATAACAAAACTGGGATATCTCATTATCGGCCTTTCGGTAATGTTGTTCGCCTCGTCGATTTCAGATTTCATCACGCAAAAGCTCTAAAATGCCCCAGAGACCACGATACAGATGCAGACTTTGCGTTTACCCCCCCCCGTATTTAAACTTCCGCTGGGGATATTTCTCCTTGTGCTTGCAGTACTGGTCACAAGCGTTCTTGGAGCTGCCGGCCTCCTCGATGTGGAGGCTCTTCATCATTATCGACATATTCGTGATCGTGACCAACACCATAAACACTTTCTTTGCCGGAAATTTCGGCTGGAGTAAAAAGCGACCGCGACATGCTCATGTTAAAACAGGACAATACATTGCCCGGGTCAATTACGCACTAAAATTACGACAGGATGGACAGCAGCAGGACAGATAAATTCAAAAAATAGTACGATCGTAATAAGCAAAAAAATCTTATTATTAGGTATGGCCGTTGTGCTTATACTGATATTCGGACTAATAACCCGAGGAGTACTATCAATACAGTCAAACACCAGTACGGATGAGAGGGTGGCATCTGAAGATATTGCATTTGACATTGTGGCTGAAACGCCCCGGACTGCCAGTCCAAAATGACCAGAAGCAGAAGATCGTGGGCGATGCCACAAGCTCGGCCGCAGCGTCGGCGATAGACCGGAAGATCTCGACAGTGACCGGCGGACTGGTCGGCTCCGTCGTCCGAGACATTTCAAATGCGGGGCGCTCACGCAAAGAAACATATGTATCATTCTTCGACAACCAAAAGGTCTTTCTCCGGCCCGGCCTGCCGAAATAAAAATGTCGCCATCGTATTCGTTTGTTTGGCCACATCGGGGTATGGAGCAAAACCCGAACAAATACCTCTCCAGCAAAACAAAGTCTGCCAAATTATCTTCCCGGATAAGATCGCCAAGATCCGCGGGGGATTCAATCCCAATTACTTTGCCCTCGACAAGTACGACAATATCCTCTATATCCAATGCCTGACAGACTTTCCGAATACCAACCTGTCTATTATCACTGACGATACGAGCTGCTACATGCTCGACCTGTGTTATACGGAAAAGAGCGAGAAGAATGCCTACATCATCGACATTGCCGACAGGATCTACGTCAA
>ENA-UOIY01000869-UOIY01000869.1-human-gut-metagenome-genome-assembly--contig:-P114-NODE-869-length-41278-cov-95.050142_pt1 | contig 41278 bp, 44 predicted proteins | sample MGYA00242335_ERZ723882 | MGnify/ENA metagenome assembly ERZ723882
CCTGCCTTTTAAGCAGGGTGTCCGGGGTTCGAATCCCCGACGAGGCACCAAAAAAATACGACCACCCTTTGGGTGGTTGTATTTTTTTGGTACGGCGATTTTGCTGCGCAAAATCGATCGCCTGCGGGCGGGTGATTGAACGCGAGTGGGGAAACCCGCAAAGGTTTCCCCCTCACACTCCCCCTTCCTTGCGGTATGCGGGAGTACGGACAACAAAAGTGGTAAACAGCCACAAAAGAGGAAGATACCTTTTGGTATCTTCCTCTTTTGCTGTTTTGCCGCCGGGGAGTCGAAGTTTATACCCCCTTGCGGGGTAAATCCCCGACGAGGCACCAAGTGAACAAACAGGTTTAGATGCCATGCGGTGAAAACCGCATGGCATCTAGCCTTTCCGGGGTTTCCCATACCCCGATTTTAACGGTTTCAAGCATGGATGTCAGAGCCGTCTGAGAGGCGTTCAACGTGATTTGAACCCCTCTTTTTCTGCTTTCTGGTGAAATAATCGGATGCAGCCCCCTTTTGTACGCGGAAGTCCCTCGCAAAAGGGGGCTTTTTTCATAAAAAAGTTTCACAAAGCTTAGAGCGTCGGTTTGTTGGTTTCGTAGAACCATCGAACCGGCGCTCTTTTGCGTTTGGGAGGAGCTAAATGAGCCGCACGGCTCAAAAAGCAAGGAGAACGCTGTTATGCGGAACGATTATTTTTGCACAAGGCTGCTATTTGAACACGGTTTTCTCACAACTTCTTATGGTAAGCGGATTCAAGGGCCCGTGGAGCCTTTATGCCATTGTAATAGCATCATACAAATGGACTGATGCATGTACGCGTGTCAGCCCGTCTATGTGTATGGAATGGGGGCGAAACGGTGGTCGGCTGTAATGGACTTACGCGGCGGTGTGAGCGCAGCGGCCATTTGGAAAGCGACTGCGACCACCGTAGGCCGAGAGAAGCGACAATTGTAGGTGCTAATGTTCTTCATGGCAGCTCTTTCTTTAGAAGGCGTTTTTATATTTTGGGTGGGTGTGTTCTTTTTTTACAATTCTCTGTCATTCCAGAACCTGTCAGCTTTGCAGCAGCCGTATGAATTCCTGGCACAGCAGAGAGGCTCGACCCTCGCCGCGATGCACCAACAGAATCTGGCGGGCAGGGATGGGTTCTGTATCGAGTGTGAAAAAGCCCTCCTGCGCCAGAAGGCTCTGTGCGAACAGAGATGGCAGAATGCCGATGGCCAGCCCCTGCTCCACAAACGGGATAACGGTGGAGGAGGTACGCACAGAGTAGTTGGGCAAAAACGTCATCCCTTGTTCGGCAAACCATGCGTCCAGATTGCCCCGGGCACTGGTGCCGGACTCCACCGCCACGATGGGGAACCGGAATATCTCATCGTAAGACAAATGCCGTCCAGCCAGCGATTTGAATCTGGGGCCGGCTACAAACACGTCACGAAAAGAGGCAAGATTAGTCACGGACAAGTCCTCCACATCTGTCAGCGGAGAAACTGCCAGCACTACGTCCGCCTGCTCTGCGCGGAGCATCTGGATCGTCTCATGTGTGGAGCTGCCCTGCACCTGAAGCGTCACATTGGGATGCATCTCCCGGAACTGTCCCAGCTTCGGCAGCAGGAAATGGTACAGCGGCGTCTCCGTAGCGCCGATGATCAGCGTACCCGCTTCAAAGGCGGCCAGCCGCTTTAGTTCGCGTTCGCCGTTGGACAAAGATTTGAAAGCGCTGTCCACATGGGAAAAAAGCGCCGTGCCTTCCACGGTGAGCCGCACGCCGCGGGAAACGCGGGTAAACAACTTGCAGCCAAGAGACTCCTCCAGCCGGTGGATGGAGCGGGTTACGGCGGGCTGGGACAGGCACAGCAGTTCGGCGGCCTTTGTGACATTGCCGGTCTGTGCCACCGTATAAAAGGCGCGGTAATATTCCAGATTGAAGGATTCCATGGGCCACTCCTTTGTGATATGCTTTTGACTGATAAAATATATAAATATAAGTGATTTGAATTATATCAGTTTCGGCCATATAATGCAATCATCGAAAGTGCATTTTCAGAAATTTTGGACAAATGAGGTGGAGGAGATGAAAGCGGTCAGGATCTCTGCGGGTGCCGGTTATGCCGGTGACCGCATTGAGCCGGCACTGGAAAACATCCGCAGAGGCAACGTCGATTACATCATGTTTGAATGCCTGGCGGAACGGACCATCGCGTTGGCGCAGAAAGATCGTGCGGCGGACCCGCAGAAGGGATACAATCGACTTCTGGAGTATCGCATGGAGCGGGTGCTGCCGCTGCTGCGGGAGCACCCAGTGAAGATCATCACCAACATGGGGGCGGCCAATCCCGTCGCCGCGGCCGAAAAGGTGCGGAAAATGGCGGCGCAGTACGACCTGACTGATCTGAAGATCGCGGCTGTTATCGGCGACGAGGTAACGGAACGGATACCGGCATACGGCGATCTCGCGATTATGGAGACGGGTGAGCCGCTGCACACACTGGCGGATAAGATCGTTTCCGCCAACGCCTACATCGGCGGACGGCAGATCTCGCAGGCATTGGCGGACGGCGCGGATATCGTCATTACCGGACGGGTGGCTGACCCGGCGCTGGCCGTCGGCCCGCTGATGTACGAATTCGGCAAAGATTACGATGCCGACGCGGATTTTCTCGGCAAGGCCACAGTGGCAGGGCATCTGCTGGAGTGCGGTGCACAGGTCACAGGCGGTTATTTCGCAGATCCCGGTGTCAAGGATGTGCCGGAGCTGTGGAATTTGGGGTTCCCCATCCTGACATTTACGGAGGATGAGCGTATCCTGCTGGAGAAGCTGCCCCAGACCGGCGGCAGATTGGATCGCCAGACGGTGACGGAACAGCTGCTGTATGAGATCCAGGATCCCGCCAATTACTTCACTCCCGATGTGATCGCGGATTTCTCCCAGCTCTCCGTGGAGGAGCTATCCGACGGGCGGGTCGAGGTCAAGGGTGCCGCGGGAAAAAAGCGCACCGGCACGTTGAAGGTCAGCGTGGGCTATCAGGACGGCTACATCGGTGAGGGCCAAATCAGCTATGGTGGACGGAATTGTGTGGCGCGCGCGAAGCTGGCAGCGGAGGTCATCCAAAAGCGTCTTGTCCTGCTGAACAAGCATTACAGCGAAACGCGCACCGACCTGATCGGCGTCAACAGTCTGTACGGTGCGGAGCAGGAGAAGGTGTTCCCCGCTCCGCAGCTCAGCGAGGTGCGGCTGCGGGTAGCCGTGCGTGCGGAAAAGAAAGAGGACGCGGATGTCATTGGCCGGGAGATCGAGGCGCTGTATGTCAACGGCCCGGCCGGAGGCGGCGGCGTCCGCAGCAGCGTGGAGTCGGTGCTCTCCATCGCCTCGGTGCTTATCCCGGAGGAAGACGTTCATCCCACGGTCTGCTGGGAAAGGGGTGAGTGAATATGCGTGTATACGACATCGCGCACTCCCGCACGGGAGACAAGGGCAACATCTCCACGATTTCCGCCTGTGCTTACCGCCAGGAGGATTATGCCGTTCTGGCAGAGAAACTGACGGCGGAGAAGGTCATGGAGCAGTTCGCTCCGCTGGGCGTGACCCATGTTGACCGGTATGAGATTCCGACCCTGTACGCGCTGAATTTTGTGATCTTCGGCAGTCTCGGCGGCGGCGTGACCCGCTCTCTGGCGCTGGACAAGCACGGTAAGTCCCTGTGCGGCCTGCTGCTGGAAATCGAACTGTAATCCCTTTTTGCCCCTCAATGAGAGGTATCCTTATGACATCAAAAAATATTAGGAGGAGAAAACTATGGCAGCGATTTATGCATTGACGATCTGCCTTGTGCTGTATGCTATCGGCGATATCGTCTCCGTCAAGACAAAAGGACTTCTTTCTTTGGTATTCGTTCTGTGCGTCGTGATGCTCATCGGCTTCTGGTGCGGTCTGCCCACGGATATCGTGACCACCGCCGGCATCGCGCCCCTGGGCAAGGTCAGTGCCAGTCTGCTGGTCGTCGGTGTCGGCACCACTATGAACACGAAGGAACTGATGCGCCAGTGGAAAACGGTCATCGCCAGCTTCTGCTGCTGCACCGCGGGTGTGCTGCTCATCGTATTTGTGGGACGGTTCATCATCGGCACGGATGCCGCCATTGCCGGCGCTCCTATCTTCGCCGGTGCGTCCGTAGCGCTGATGATCGTCAACGAGGCGCTGGAAAACGTCGGGCTGACTGATACACTGGGTGTAGTGGTGATCCTGATTTTCGCGTTGCAGAAGTTCATCGGTGTGCCCCTGTGCTCCTTCTGCCTGAACCGTGAGGCCCGAGCTTTCCTAAAGGATCGGGAAAAGATGCAGAAGTATCTGGCTGTTACGACGGAAGATGCCGCCAGCGAGAAAAAGCGTCCGCTGTCCTTCTTCAGCAAGACCAATAAGCCCGTTTACAACTTCACCAAGGTGGCGCTGGTGGCCAGTCTCAGTACGGCGCTGTCCGCGCTGACGCAGGACAAGGTCAACGTGTACATCATCTGTCTGGTGATGGGCGTGCTGTTCACCGAACTGGGCTTCCTGCCCCGCAACGCGCTGTCCAAGCTCGATTCCTATTTCCTGCTGCTGTTCTCCATCCTGATGACCATTTTCTCTTCCCTGGCCAAGGTCACGCCCCAGACACTGGTGCAGTCCTTCATCCCCGTGCTGGTAGTCCTGCTGCTGGGTGCCGCCGGCGTGGTGGTGTTCGCGTTCCTGCTGTCCAAGGTGCTGAAGCAGAGCACTTGGCTGAACATCGCGTTGGGCATCACCTGCACTTTCGGCTTTCCCACCACAGTGATGCTGTCTGAGGAGATCGCCAATGGCGTGGGTACGACGGATGAGGAAAAGTCCGCACTGCGCAACTATTTGCTGCCGCAGATGACGGTGGCCGGTTTCATCACCGTGACCATCGGTTCCGTGATCCTTGCCGGCATCATTGTTCCCCTGCTGGGGTGATCGCGGGTAACAGGAGGTACTTATGAGCACGAATGTATTGTGTGGACTGGAGCCGCAAAGCGTATTTTCCTATTTTGAGCAGTTGACCCGCATTCCGCGGGGCAGCGGCAATGAAAAAGCGGCCAGCGATTACATCATTGCCTACGCGGAGCAGCATGGCTACCGTTGGGAGCGTGACGAAGCCAACAATGTGAAGCTGTACGCCCCGGCAACGTCTGGCTATGAAAATCGCAAGAGCATCGTACTACAGGCGCATCTGGATATGGTGTGCGCCAAGGATCCGGATGTGGCGTTTGACTTCAAGACGCAGCCCATCGACATCTATGTGGAGGACGGCTTCGTAAAGGCTCACGGCACCACGCTGGGTGCGGATGACGGCGCCGGTGTGGCCATGATCTTGGCGCTACTGGACGACAGAACGCTTCCACATCCGCCGGTGCAGGCGATTTTCACCACCGGTGAGGAGATCCTGTTCGTAGGTGCAGAGGCGATGGATGCCCATTGGCTGGACGGCGACTATTACATCGGACTGGATTACTCTAACAACAAGAAGATCCTGGTCTCCGCCGCGGGTGTCAGTGTGTTACAGTGTACGCTGACGCTGGAGCGGGCACCGGTGCCTGTGGGCTGGACGGCATTTGACGTGACTATCAGCGGCATGCAGGGCGGACACAGCGGGAATACCATCCACATGGATCGCGGCAACGCCGTCAAAGTCATGGAGGAAATTCTGGCGGGATTGCCTGCCGGACTGGCAAGCCTTGCTGACATCTCGGCAGGCACGCTGATCAATATCATCCCGGCGCACGCGGAGGCGGTCGTGGTGTGCCCGCCGGAGCACGCGGATACCGTCCGGACAGCGCTGGATACGCGTATTGCCCTTTTGAAAGAGGTATACCGTCACACTGAGCCGCAGCTTACTATCACAGTGAGCCAGCGCTCCGCCGGGGACGGCATGACGGTGCTGACACCGGCGTGTGCGGAGAAGCTGCTGCGCTTTGTCCGGCTGTGCTATGTGGGCGCATGGCGCATGGCGGACGATACCTACTCCCGAGCGGAGTGCTCTGCCAATCCGGCGATACTGCGTCTGGAACAGACCGAGGCAAAATTTACCCTTTCTGCCCGCAGCAATTCCGAATATCTGCACGATCAGATTATTGCCCATCAGTCGGAGCTGGCTGCCCTGTGCGGCTGGAAGGCTGAGCTGGAGAGCCGCGCAGGCGCTTGGGAGTACAACGCGGCGTCTCAGTTGCTGCCGCAGGTCATTCCCATCTTCCGGGAGGTCACCGGACGCGAGCCGGAGATTGCGCAGATCCATGCCGGTGTGGAGGGCGGCGTTTTCGACACCAAGGCCCGTGAGATCGGGCGCAGGCTGGATATGGTGAATCTGGGCGTCATGAATTACGATGTCCATACCCCGCGGGAGCGGATGGAGATCGACTCCGTGAAGCCGCTGTATGAAATGCTGCGGCAGATCCTGATGACGGTGGAGTAAGCACATGAACGGGCTCCGCTTTTCGAACTTTTTTTCGAAAAGCGGAGTTCTGCTTATATACTTCTCGATGGATAGGAACTTATTCGCTGTGCTTTGCTATACTTGGAACGAGGAGGTCTGCGCTTGCCTGCACCGCGCTGGCTTTGAAACCCAGCCTTTGGAGGAATCGCAGCTGCTGTCTATAGTGTACACGCAGGTAACTGGGCGAATAACGCCGACTGGTGCTATTGGGACTATCCGCTCATCGAGCTGAAGGGCAAGGCCATCGGCATCATCGGCTTCGGACGCATCGGTCAAGCCGAGACGCGTATCGCCAAGGCGCTCGGCATGAACGTGCTGGCTTACGATCTCTATCCGAATGACCCCGGTCGCGCGATCGCGGAATATGTTACTCTGGACGAGCTTTACCCCCGCGCGGACGTCATTACGCTGCACTGCAACCTTACGCTGGAAAACACCGGCATGATCAACAAGGACAGCATCGCCAAGATGAAGGACGGCGTCATCCTCATCAATAACGCCCGCGGTCAACTCATTGACGAGCAGGACGTTGCCGACGCGCTCAATTGCGGAAAGATGGCTGCGGCGGGACTGGACGTGGTCTACACCGAGCCGATCCGCGCGGATAATCCGCTGCTGAAAGCGAAGAACTACATCATCACGCCGCACATCTCTTGGGCGCCGAAGGAGAGCCGCCAGCGCATTATGGATACCAGCGCCGCACGGTGCATTTCTATCACAATGTTTTCTCTGTTGTGCCCAAATCCAAGGTCAAAATTGTGGCAAAAATGCTCAAGGCGATCCACGCCCAGGAGAGCAAAAAGGCGTCCCGCGAGAAGGCGAAGGCCGTGGTCGCCGAGCTGCGCGCCATGAAGCTGAAGGAGGCCGCCAAAAAGGTCGAGGACGGCATCGAGGAAACGCTGACCTACTGCGATTTTCCCAGCGAACACTGGACGCGCATCCGCACCAGCAACGTGATCGAGCGGCTGAACCGTGAGATCCGCCGACGGACGCGGGTGGTAGGGACGTTCCCGGACGGCAACTCCGCCCTGATGCTGGTCTGCGCCCGGCTCCGCCATGTGGCGGGCACCCAGTGGGGCAGCAAGAAATACATGAACATGAAGCACTTGGAGGCGGTCACGGACGACGCCTTCATTGCCGGCTGACTTCATTCAGCCGGAGCCTGCAAACAATTTTGCGCATAAATCTTGACGGGACCAGTCGAAATTGGGTTTGAAAATAAAAATCCCACACAAGACTTTGGATAGCCCGGGAAACATCCCGCTTGACCCTGTGGGGCGGGGTCTGTATAATAGGGGGAGCAAACACATGGTAAAGGGAGAAAGCACATGGCGAAGCAGGATCTTCTTCTTGAATTGCGCGAGGGGCGTCCGCTGGCTCTGCGGCAGCAGACCGCGCTGACATTACAGCTGAGCTTCCCCGCGATCTTGGCGCAAATTTCGTCGATTGTCATGCAGTACATCGACGCCGCCATGGTGGGACAGCTGGGGCGGGACGCCTCCGCTGCCATTGGACTGGTGGCCTCCAGCACGTGGCTGTTCGGCGGACTGTGCAGAGCGTTGGTGGTGGGATTTTCCGTCATGGTGGCGCAGCGCATCGGCGCAGGCGAGGAAAAGGACGCGCGGAATCTGGTGAAGCAGGGGCTGTGCGCCGGGTTCGCCTTCGGGCTGCTTATTGCCGCCGTGGGCGGTGCCATCGCCAGTGGGCTTCCCCACTGGCTCCACGCGGACAGCTCTATCTGTCCGGGTGCGTCCTCGTATTTCCTGATCTTCGCACTGTCGCTGCCCTTTGTGCAGCTGAACCGGCTGGCGGTGGGTCTGCTGCAGGCGGGCGGAAATATGCGGACGCCCAGCATACTGCTGGTGCTCATGTGCGGGCTGGACGTGGTGTTCAACTCCCTGCTGATCTTCCCCACGCGGCGGCTGGGCGCGTTTACGCTGCCGGGGGCGGATCTGGGCGTGACCGGCGCGGCGTTGGGCACGGCGTTGTCGGAGACGGTGGTGGCGATCATTTTGTGCATCTGCCTGCTGCGCTCCCCTATGCTGGGGCTGCGGAAGGGGGAGAGGCTGCGGTTCGTGCCGGTGCAGCTGCGGCGTGCCGTCCGGCTGGGCGCACCGGTCGCCATTGAGCAGGCGGTCATGTCCAGCGCGCAGGTGGTGACGACGCGGATCATCGCGCCGCTGGGCACCGTCGCCATCGCCGCCAACTCCTTTGCGGTGACGGCGGAGGCGTTGTGCTATATGCCCGGATACGGCGTGCAGAGTGCCGCCGTTACGCTGATCGGACAGAGCGTCGGTGCCAAGCGGAAGGATCTGGTGACGCGGCTGGGCTGGGTGACGGTGCTGCTGGGCATGGGCGTGATGCTGGTGGCCTCCGCGCTGATGTACGCGCTGGCCCCGTGGATCATCGGGATGCTGAGTCCCGACCGGCAGGTGGTGCTGCTGGGCACGCAGGTGCTGCGGATCGTTGTGTTTTCCGAGCCGCTGTTCGGCGCGTCTATTGTGACGGCCGGTGTTTTTCAGGGGGCGGGCAGCTCACTGCTCAGCTCCGTGCTGAACTTTGTCAGTATGTGGGGCGTGCGTATCACGCTGACGCTGCTGTTGGTGCCCCACTGGGGGCTGCGGGGAGCGTGGATCGCCATGTGCATCGAGCTGTGCTTCCGCGGTTCACTGTTTTTATTCTTCCTGTGGCGCAAACGGTGGCTGCCGCGGGAGCTGGTGTGAAAGAAAAATCCCGTGTGACGGAGAGCGAAGTGCCCCCAAAAAGTTAGACAATATTTCGAAGTAAAAATTGTTCAAGCAGCCAAAAGGGCTTGCTGTCTGTGAATTGCAGGCGGCAGGCCCTTCAGCTTTGCCTTGATGCGGCGGTTGTTGTAGTAATCCAGATATGCAACGAGTTCCTGCTTGAAGTGTTCCATAGACTGAAACTCTTGTAAGTACAACAGTTCACTTTTGAGTAAGCCAAAGAAATTCTCTATCACGGCGTTGTCCAGACAGTTTCCTTTCCGGCTCATGCTCTGTCGGATGCCCTTCTCGCGGAGCATCCTCTGATACTGCTTGTGCTGGTATTGCCAGCCCTGGTCAGAATGGAGAATCAGGTTTGTTCCGACCGGGATCTTTGCAAACGCCTCGTCCAGCATGGTGGTTACCATGCTGAGTACAGGACGATCCGATATGGTGTAACTGACCAGATCGCTGCTGTGCAGATCGAGAATCGGGGACAGATAGAGCTTTTCTCCGAACAGGCTGAACTCCGTCACATCCGTGACCCATTTCTGATTCGGCTTTTCGGCATGGAAATCCCGATTTAGCAGATTTGGTGCGATTTTGCCCACTTCTCCCTTATAAGAGCGATACTTCTTCATCCTGACACGGCAAACTAAGCCCAACTCTTTCATAAGCCGCTGGACAGTCTTGTGGTTCAGGAGGAAATTGCGCTTGTGAAGTTCTGTTGTAATGCGGCGATAGCCGTATCTTCCTTTGTTTTCATGGTAGATGGCCGTGATCTCCGCTTTCACAGCTTTATACTTATCTGCACTGTTCATCCGCTTCAGATGATAGTAGAAAGTGGCACGGGGCAGTTGAGCGATTGTGAGAAGAATATCCAGAGAATGTCTTTGCCTCAGCTTTTGAACTACCTGCGTTTTCTGCGCTGGCGTCGCTCGTCTTCCAAAACCAAGGCTTGCAAGTTTTTTAGGTAATCGTTCTCCGCACGCAGTCGCTGCACTTCGGCCAGCAGATCTTCTTCTACCTGCTTCGGCAACTGCTTTGGCGGACGACCCTTACTGCTGCGGCCGCGCCGTTCGACCGTCAAGCCTTCCGGCCCTTCCTCCAGATAGATTCGTTCCCATGATTTGATCTGATCTCTACTGTTTACCTCAAATCTACGGCAGGTTTCGCTATAACTCAATTTCTCTTCCTGCATGGTTTCAATCACCAGTTTTTTGAATTCCGGCGTATATCGTTTGTTTGGTACTCCTTTTGGCATAGCAAAACACCCCACTTGTTAGATAGTATATCATACTGTCTAACAAATGGGGTGCAGTTCAAGCGCGTCTGCACCCACGATGCCAGCCATGTTGAAACGGCCGGCTGCACCTACGGCGACTGGAGCACGAACCAGGACAGTCACTGGAAGACCTGCACCGTCTGCGGCGGAGAGACTGAGCGGCTCGACCACTCCGACACGGACTACAACCACCTCTGCGACACCTGCGGCATCAAAATGACCGAGCACGACTTCACGGGAGAAACTGCAATCACTGCACTTCTGTACAAGGAAGCAAACTGCCTCTCTCCCGCGCTCTATTACAAATCCTGCAAGATCTGTATGCTGTCCTCCAAGGGAACGGCCAGCGAAGCGACCTTTGCAAGCGGGGAGAAAAACCCGGATCGGCACGCCGAAGAGCCGGGCGACTGGCAGCATGACGCCGACAGCCACTGGAGATTCTACACCTGCTGCCATCTGGAGGTCGATCGCGGCGCGCATCAGGGCGGCACGGCCGACTGCCTTGCCCCGGCCCTCTGCGAGGTCTGCCAGCACTCGTACGGCGAGCTTGGCCCGCACCATTTTGTCGATCAGGTGAACGAATACCGGCTGAAGTCCGCCGCCACCTGCACAAGCCCGGCGGTATATTATCAGTCCTGCTCCACCTGCGGCGCGCAGGGCACGGAAACCTTTACCAATGGCGATCCGCTCGGCCATGACTGGGGCGCATGGACGTCCAACGGAGACGGCACGCACACCCGCACCTGCACCGTTGACGGATGCTCTGCAGGCACGCAAACGGAGAATTGCATCGATGCAAACAAAGACCACAAATGTGATATCTGCGATTATATAATCAGCGAGTGTGCAGACGATAACAAAGACCACAAGTGTGATTATTGCGGCAAGAAGCTGACTGAGCACACCGGCGGGAAAGCCACCTGCAAGGATAAGGCAAAGTGTGAGTTCTGTGGCGAAAGCTACGGAGAGTTGAATGCAAACAACCGCTCTGATTTGAAACACTTCCCGGCAGTGGCGGCGACCAAGACTGCCGAGGGCAATATCGAATACTGGTATTGCTCCGGTTGCAAGAAGTATTACAAGGACGCTACGGCAACACAGAAAATCAAGCAGGCCGATACCGTAACGGCAAAGCTACCCGGCGGCACCGTCAAACCCAGCGCCGACAAGTCTCCGCAGACGGGAGATAACTCCAATCTTTTGTTGTGGATTGCTCTGCTGTTTATCAGCGGCGGTGCTGCCATTGGTACAACGGTTGTAAGCAGGAAGAAAAAGTACAACAGATAATTGAATAGCGTTCCCTTGCTCCATCTTCCGAGCAAGACAAAAGCGTCGTAGCAATACGGCGCTTTTTTGTTACCCGGAAGTGACAAACAGCGGCTTTTGAATGGTTGGCAGTAAAGGATATTCGGCTTTTGTTGGCAGGACTCAGGGAGTACTCCAGTATGGAAACGCTCACGCCGGAGGTGGTCAATAAGATCATCAAGCGAATCGAGGTTCACAACAGTGAAACGGTGAACGGGCATAAGCGGGTGGGCATTGACATCTACTTTACCGGTGTCGGACTTGTAGACCTTGCAACCATAAAGGAGATGCTTGCTATCGCAGAATCATCAAGGCCGTGATCTACCGCAGAAAGAGAAAAGGCCGCAGCCTCCATAACAGAGGTTGCGACCAATCTCTCATAAGAAAATACATCCTTATGAACGGAAACGGTTGTGGTTTCTGGCGTTTTGCAGGGCAGCGGTTCACATCGCCGCAGCCCACGGCAGTATTGGGGGATAGGTGTGCCGCGCTTATACCAGCAGCAGAGACAGCTGGGGAATATAGGTGGTCAGCAGCAATACCACGATGATGACACCGATGAACGGCCAGATCCACTTGACGATCCGTTCAAACGGAATATGCGCCACAGAGGAGCCCACGAACAGGTTGACGCCGTAGGGCGGAGTGATAAAGCCAACGGCCAGGTTCATGGTCATGACGATACCGAAGTGGACGGGATTGACATCCAGTGCCACCGCCACCGGCAGCAGGATGGGAGCCAGGATGGTGCAGCTGGAGATGTTGTCCATAAACATGCCAACCACCAGCAGGAATATGTTCATCAGAAGCAGGATGATGGTCTTGTTATTGCTGATACCCAGAATGAAGGCGGACAGCGTCTCAGGCACCTGCTCCAGCGTCATAACGTAGGCGAAGCTGGTGGACATACCCACAATGAAGGAGGTGGCACCGGCAATCACAACGGTGTCCTTCATACAGTCCACGAATTCCTTCCAGTGGATCTCCTTGTACACAAAGGTACCGATGATGAAGGTGTACACGCAGGAAACCGCAGCCGCCTCGGTAGGGGTAAAGTAACCGCCATAAATACCGCCGAGGATGATGACGGGGCTGAGAATAGCCCAGAAGGAGTCGATGAAGGACTTGCCCAGTGCCTTGAAGTTGAACCGGCGGCCGTTGCCCTTCCAGCCGTACTTCTTACTGGTTGCCCAGTTGTATATCATCAGAGCAACGCCCATGAGAAGTCCGGGGATGACGCCGGCCTTGAACATATCGCCGATGGAGGTGCCGGTGGCCACGCCGTAGATGACGAAGGGAATGGACGGCGGAATGATGACGCCGATGGTGCCGGCTGCTGCGGACAGTGCCGTGGCATAGCCCTTATCGTAGCCCTTCTCCTCCATCTCGGGGATCATAAAGGAGCCGATGGCGGACACGGTGGCGGGACCGGAGCCGGAGATGGCGGCGTAGAACATGGCGGTAAAGGTGGTGATGGCACCCAGACCGCCGGTGAAGAAGCCGACGATGTTATCAGCCAGATCCAGCAGACGCTTGGAGATACCGCCATAGCGCATGAAGTTGCCGGCGAGCATGAAGAAGGGAATGGCCATCAGGGAAAAGCTGTCGATACCGGCGAAGGCATTCTGTGCCACCATGATAGGATCGATGTTGGTGGCAAATACCAAGCAAAGCATGGTCGCCATGCCCATAGCGATGCCAATAGGCAGACTGATCGCTCCGAATACGACCAGGCAGATAAGCAGAATGGCTAACATATCAGGCTACCTCCTCCTTCGTTTCTTCCTGCGGGTCGTTTTTCATGTCCTGGATCAGTTTCTGCACCAGCCGGACGCTCATAAGCGCACCGCCAATGGGCACAGAGGCATAGAGGATGGTCATGGGGATGCGCATGGCGGAAGATACCTGACCCATGACGGCGATCTCCTTGACCAGCATGACGCCCTCCACAGTGAGCCACAGTGCGAAGATGAGCCAAAGTGCCAGTACCACCGTTTCGGACACCCTGCGCTTATTACCGGTGAGCTTACCGATCAGCGCGGTGATACGGATGTGTGCATCCTCACGGACGGCATAGGACGCGCCGATCCAAACCTGATAGAGCATGATGTAGCGGGACAGCTCCTCCGCCCAAACGGTGGCGGCGTCGAACCAACGCAGCACCACCTGCATGAAGGTGATGAGTACCATGGCCACCAGCGAGATGATGAGGAACCATTTTTCAAAGTTCTTTTCAATGAATTTCCAGACTGTCATTTCGCTCACCCCTCCTTAAAAGTCGTCGTTGTACTTCATGGCCAGGTCGATCAACTCCTGCGTACCGCCGTACTTCTCGATGAACAGGTCATACACGGAGGCGGCGGACTCGATGAAGGCATCCTTCTGCTCGGAGGTGACCTCTACCACATTGATGCCGTTGTCCTTCAGCAGCTGGATGTAGCCCTCCTGCGCGTCGCGGATCAGCTGGGTCAGGTTCTCCACAAAATGAGCGGACGCCTCGTCAAACCACTCCTTATCCTGTCCCTCCAGCGACTCATAAAAGTCCTTGTTGATGTTGAAGATACCGGCGGTGTAGAAGTGACCGGTGAGAGTCACGGTGTTCTGCACCTCATACAGTCGGTTGGCGGTGATCACAGCCAAGGGGTTCTCCTCGGCGTCTACGGCACCCTGCTGCAGAGCGGTGAACAACTCAGAGAACGCCATAGGTGTAGGGCTGGCTCCCCACGCCTGGAAGGACGCCATGTGGATGGGATTCTCCTGCGTGCGGATGGACAGACCCTTCAGTGCCGCAGGCGTGGTGGCTTCAATGTTGTTGGTAGTAATGTGGCGGTAGCCGGATTCTGTCCAGCCCATGGCGTGCAGCCCCAGGTCGTTTAGAATGGGGTTCAGCTCCTCGCCCAAATCACCGTTCAGCGTCTTCATGGCCGCCTCGCCGCTCTTGAACACAAAGGGCAGATCCACCACCATGAAACGGGTGTCAAAGCCCGCCAGCACAGATGTCGGCGGTGTGTTACCCTGCAGGTAGCCAAGGACGACGCTCTCGGTCTGCTGCCGGTCTCCGCCCAGTGCAGAGTTGATGTACACACGGACATCAAAACGTCCGTTGGAGATGCGCTCCAGCTCCTCCTCAAAGATGTATAACGCTTGGGAAATAGGGTGGTCGGATGCAACGGTGTCGCCTACGCGGAAAACGATGGTCTCTTGTGCGGTGTGCGTCTTGTTGTAAGACATTTTGGCGAAGATGCCGACGTTGGCCAGAACGGCAACGGCAAGGATCAGGGCAACGACGCCTTTGGCTTTGCTGTTCACGTTTTTTCCTCCGTTCCTCATTATATATCTCTCGTTGCGCTGCAATTATATCATCGGGTCACGCCCGTTGTACATGAGTATCGACTGTCAACTGAGCATGGACAAGATCGCCTCGCAGGTGATATTGGGCACGTTTCGGAAGGTCTGCACCATGTCTACCCGCTCGGTGAGCATATGCCCGTCCCGGCCGAAGGCTCCGATATTCACCACGGGGACGTTGATCTCCATGATCTTGTCCACATCGTGGAAGTACTTGACCTTCCAAGCGGGCATGTTCTCCGCCACGGCGTCAAAGGACTCTCTGGTGTCGCACAGAGCCATGAAGCTGGAGTCGGAGATGTAGGGGTAAAACATACGCGTTTTGATCTGCCGCTGCGCTTCGGGACGGATCTTCTCGACCGCGCCCTCCACTGCGTCCAGCAGCGCACGTTCCTTGGCGGTTTTGCCGGTCATCTCTATACGGGCACTGAAAACAGAGCCAAAGAACAACACCAGCGCAGGGGACTTGTCCTCGTACCACTTCCAGACCTCCTCTGTCACGGCAAGGCTGAAGTAGCGCAGATCCATAGCAGGCTGTTCACGCTGTAGCTTTTCGGCAAAGGCAGCGATGGCATCCCGGAAGGGCTGCCCGTGCTGCGCGGCGGCCTCAGCGTAGAATTCCTTCCACGTGTATACCCGGGTCTTCCAAGGCAGCGTCGTATAGGGCACGCCGCTGAGGGCGCAGTACTTCTCATACTGCTGGTTCAGATAGGATACCACGCTGTCGAAGGCCTCCACGCCTACCTGACGGCTCTTTTCCAGCACCACATCGGGGCTCATGCCATGGGTGAAGAAGTTGTAGTAGGAGAAAGCGGTCAGCGCGGTCTGCACCGTGTAGCCCTCCTTGGTATCCGCCTGCTTCAGAGAGATGGGCGGGATAGTGACCTCACCCTGCGCCACATCGCACAGGTCGGTATTCAGGGACATACGGCGGGTGACCTCGGCAATCAACAGGTTGGGGTCAAAGGCGTTAAAGGCGGAGCCAACATGGGACTCCTTGCCCAGTGCGACGAAGCAGGGTAGCAGCTTGCCGATGCTGCCGTAGTAGATATAGCGATTCTCGTCGCCGGGCATATAGTTGGTGGAGTAGTCGGCATTGATGCAGGCGATGTACTCGAAGCCCTCTTTTTTCTTCAACTCCAGCAGGTAGTCAATGGCGGTGATGATGCCGTGGGAGTTGTCCTCCTCGTCACACTCGGCAATTTGGATCAGATTGCCGTCCAGCTCCTCGGGGTGCTCGGAGAAGTACTTCAGCAGGTACATATGACCAGCCACACCGGACTTCATATCCAGCGCACCGCGGCCAAACATGAACTCGCCGGATTCGATGTCCGCCAACACCTCCGGCGACAGGGAAAACGTCTCCTTCAGCTTTTCGGGCAGCTCCTCCGTTCTGAAGGCATATTCCCGGATGGTGCCGAAATCGTCCACGCCTACGGTGTCGATATGACCGATGAGGATCACGGTGCGGTTGGAGGTACCCTTGGTTCCCTTGACGTACGCCATGGTGGAGTGACGCTCCACAAAGTCATCCTTCGTCTGGAAGCACAGCACCTGCTCCGGGTGCGCCTGAAAATAAGGCAGGCCCATATAGTAATCGTACACATAACGAGCCACGGCCGTCTCACCGTGCGCCTCCTTGTTGATGCTGGGGATGGCCACCAACTCCGAGGTCAGGCGTTTCACCTCTTCAAAACAGTCCAGTTTCATCTGTTATCTCCTTTATCTCCTTATTTCGCCTTTGCTGTATACTTCCCGTCCGGCCAGATAGGTCTTTTCCACCTGAATATCCATGATCTCATCGGCGGGTATTCTGAAAATATCGCGGTCTATGACCACCATATCTGCGAACTTACCGGGCTCCAGTGTACCCAGCACCGCATCGTGACCAGCGGCATAGTGCAGATTCTTAGTGAACATACACACGGCATCGTAGACGCTCATCTTCTCCTGTGGCTGATAGCCGCCGTCGGGATAACGGTTGAAGTCCTTGCGGGTCACGGCGGTGTAGATGTTCAGCCACGGGGAGAACGGCTCCACGGGGCAGTCGGAGCCGCCAGTCAGCACCAGCCCCGCCTTGCGGTACGTCTCCCAGCGGTAGCTGTATGCGGCACGCTCAGAGCCGATGCGCTCCACGGCCCAGTGCATATCCGTCTCCAGAAAGACCGGCTGGAGATCCAGCACCACCGGCAGCTTCTGCATACGGCGGATCATGTCGTCTGTGGCCATCTGGGCGTGGATGATGCGGAAGGGATCGCGATCTGCCTGCTCCTGTGCGGTCATACCGTGCTGACGGCTCTTTTCCAGCGTATACTCGATAGCCGTCAGTACGCAGTCCAGCCCTTTGTCGCCGATGCAGTGGATGGCGGGCTGAAGTCCCATTTCATACGCCTTCAGCACATGGTCATTCAGCTCCTGCTGGCTCTGCACCAGAATGCCGTCCGTCTCCGGGTCATCGCTGTACGGTGCCAGCAGCTTGGCAGAACGAGAGCCAAGCGATCCGTCGGAAAAAACCTTGTGGCCGCCGTAGCACACCTTGTGATAAGGGTCGTCCATCTCGCGGCGGGTCAGATAGGGCTTGCGGTAGAAGGTATCCAGATAGATTACCACGCGCAGGGGCAGCTGACCCTTTCGATCCAAGCAAAGGTAGTCCTCCGGATCCTCCGTGTACTTCCATATTTCTGCGGCGTAGGTGTGGATGGTGGTCAGACCTTGACTGGACGCCTCCTCCAATGCCTCTCGCATGATCTTCTCTTTGACCTCCGGGATCTTGGCGGGGTCGGGGATCAGCTCGTCGAAGATCTTAGTCGCCTGCTCCCGCAGGATGCCGTTGGGCACACCGTCCTCATCCAGCTCCACCAGACCGCCGGGACCAAAGGTGTAGCCCCTGCCGATGCCGGCAGCAGCCAGAGCGGCGGTGTTGGCCACGGCGGTGTGCAGGCACACCCGCTTCATCATCACCGGGTGGTCAAGGCTGACCATATCCAAATCCGCCTTGGTGGGCAGGCGGTCGTTGTCAGCGTCCCACTTGGACTCATCAAAATTAGAGCCCTTGATCCACTGACCCTTGGGCGTTTCCGCCGCCCGAGCCGCCAGCTTGCCGATGACCTCAGCCTTGCTGGTGCAGCCGCCCAGATCCACCGTGGTGTGGGTCTGGCAGTAGGCAAAGAAGTGGAGGTGGGAATCGCCCATGCCCGGAAGCACGGTCTTTCCCTGCAAATCCACAACCTGCGGGGCTTCGCAGTGAGCCAGCACCTCCTCTGTCGTTCCAGTGTATACAATCTTACCATTATGAACGGCCAGTGCTTCCACCACGCTGTTTTCACACACCATGGTGTATATTGCACCGTTTTTTAATATTAGATCAGCCTTTTGCTTCATATATACCTCCTCGATGGCACAGACCTGTCATTGCGGTCATTATAGCATCCCCAACAATTGTATGCAATATTGTTTCTGCAATTTTGTCGTTTGGCACAAAATAGCTCCTCTCTTTTTGTGCATCTGACAAAACCTTATAGCCCGCTTCTTTCCCTATTTTACGTTAAAAAATTGCTGTAATCATTAATTTACCAAAGTTTTGTAGATTTATTTCTTTAGAATATTGCTCTATTTCTGTCCTTGCCTTTGCCATATGTCGCTTTTTACAGCTTGACGATTTTGTATGCAGCCACTATAATCAGTGTATCCAATTTATTGTTCCGGAGGGTTTTGGTATGTATAAAGCTGTGCGCATGTTTCACTATAATGACGGCATCGAACTGGAGCGCAAGGCACTCGAGGGCGTATGCGAGGTGGAGGAGCATGTATGCTCCACCGAGGAGGACATTATCCAGTATTGTCAGGACGCCGACGCCGTCATGGGTATCTTCGAGCCGTTGACCGCCCGGGTCATCAACGCGCTGCCCAATCTGAAGCTCATCGCCTGCAAGAGCATGGGATACAATTATGTGGATTTAGAGGCCGCCAAAGCTCGCGGCATCTCCGTCACACATCTGCGAAGTGCCTTTTCCATCGACGTGGCGGACTACGTTACCGCCTGTATTTTAGCCCACAACAAGCGGCTGTTCGCCTATGACCGCAGTGTGCGGCGAGACAAGAAGTGGGACTACTCCGTATGCCCTGACATCCACCGTTTCAACGCCGAGACAGTGGGACTGGCGGGCTTCGGCCAGATTGCGCGGCTGGTAGCCAAGAACCTGTCCGGCTTCAACGTGCGCATTTTGGCGGCAGATCCCTACATCGACCAGTCCATCGGCGACCAGTACGGCGTCACCATGGTGGATATGAAAACGCTTTTCCGCGAGTGCGACTACATCAGCCTGCACGTGCCGCTGGTCAACGGCACAGAGCACCTCATCGGCAAGGAGCTATTCGACGAGATCCCCGACCATCTGGTATTCATCAACTCCGCCCGCGGCGGCGTCGTGGTGGAGCAGGAGATGATCGACGCCATTGACAGCGGCAAGATCTCCTACGCCTATCTGGATGTGCTCACCGACGAGTATCCCGACCTGAATACCCACCCGCTGGCCAACCGCGACAACGTGATCCTGACGCCCCACGTGGCCTTCTATTCTCAGGAATCCGCGCGTGACGGACGGCTTCAGTGCTGCGCCGATATTCGCAACTATTTCACCGGCAATTATGACCAGTGTGTATTCGTCCCCGGCGGCAACAACACTCAGAAATAACAAGGGCTGCAAAGCAGCAAGCAGATAAAGGAGGAGCATTTTATGGAATTCAAACAGGCACACAGGCTGGAGAACCTGCATACGTCCGGCACTCGCGTGGTGTTCAGCAAATGTGCCGAGTTGGCGGCGCAGGGTATCTCCGTCACCGGTCTGACTCTGGGACAGCCTGACTTCGACACGCCTCAGTACATTATAGACGCCTGCAAGCGGGCACTGGACGAGGGCAAGACCCGCTACACCGACGGTTCCGGCATCGAGGAGCTGAAGGAGGCTATCTGCCAGAAGCTATCCAAGGAAAACGATCTGCACTACACGCCCGCCGAGATCTCTGTTACCACCGGCGTGGCGCAGGGTATGTTCGTGGCACTGCTGAGCACGCTGAATCCCGGCGACGAGGTGCTGGTGCCCGATCCTGTGTATCTGACGTACTCCGAAATTCCCAGTATCGCAGGTGCCGTCATCAAAAAATATGACTTGCTGGAGGAGAACAACTATCAGGTCGACGTGGAGCAGATTCGCTCTCTCATTACCGATAAGACAAAGATGCTGGTCATTGTCTCCCCCAGCAACCCCACTGGCGGTGTGCTGAGCCGCGTCTCATTGGAGGCCATCGCCGCCATCGCCAAGGAGCATGATCTGCTGGTGCTCAGCGACGAGATCTATGACCGCTTTGTATACGATGAGCAGCAGGAGCTGGTGAGCATCGCCTCCCTGCCGGGCATGAAGGAACGCTCTATCGTTCTCAACGGCTTCTCCAAGAGCATGGCCATGACCGGCTGGCGTCTGGGCTATATCGCCGCGCCGGAGTACATGATCGAGCCCATGAACCGACTGTCCTTCTACATGACCGCCGGAGCCACCACCTTCGTGCAGTATGCCGGCGTGGCCGGTCTACTGGAGGAGGACGGCTCCATTGAACGGATGCGGCAGGAGTTCAAGCACCGCCGCGACTATCTGGTGGAGGAGATCAACAAGCTGCAGCACTTCAGCTGCAAAAAGCCGGAGGGTGCCTTCTATATCTTCATGAACATCAAAAAGACGGGCATGACCGCCGACGAGTTCTGCGCCTACGCCATTGACAAGTACCGGCTGGCCACCATCCCCGGCACCGCCTTTGGCCGCAACGGCGAGGGATATGTACGTCTGTCGTATGCCTCCTCCATGGACGTGCTGCAAAAGGCTGTGTCCATTCTGCGGCAGATCGACCAAGAGCTATGATTCGCTGGCCGGCGTTTCTTTCCCTGGCCCTTACCTCCCCCCACCATTCTTTCGCCGGCCCTTGACACACAAAGAGCACCCCGTCAGATCCCGCAGGATCCGACGGGGATGCTCTTTGTGTGGGTATACTCAGTCTGCCCGCTCCGTGTGGGGGCGGATGGTGTAGCCTTCCTGGGCGTTCTGAAGCTCCACGGAGGGATCAAAGCCCTTTGCAAGACCCATGAGCACCGCGTCCTTCACCTTTGATAAGTGATTGCGTACATGAGCCTGAGCCAGATGGCTGTCTCGACGTTCAACGGCGTCAATGATGTCCTTGTGTTCCTGAGCAATGCGAGTGGACCAGTTCAAGTGCATAGAGTAGAAAATATATCGCAGGCACAGATCATAGATCCACACCGTTTCCCGTTCCAGCAGCTTGTTGCCGGACATATGAGCCAGCACCCGGTGAAAAGCGCGATCCACCTCCTGTACAGCCCGAGAGTCCACCGGCGTCTGCCTTGCCAGTTCAAACTGACGCTGTATCAGCTCCCGCGCCTGCTCTATCTCTCTGTGATCCTGCCAAGCATACGCTGCCAACGAGACGCACAGCATCTCTAGTGCTTCTCGGATCTCATATAGCTCGATGAAGCCGTCCACCGACACGCCGGACACGATGGTGCGCTTACCTGCCGTCTCCTCAACAAAGCAATCCGCCACCAGCCGTTCGATGGCCGCACGGATAGGCGTCCGGCTCATGGAAAACCGCTCGCTGAGCTCCAGCTCTCGGAGTGGCTGCCCCGGTGCAAATTCCAGCATCAGTATCTTCTGCTTGATCAGCTCATAGGCCTGCTTCGTTTTACTGCCGCACGAGACCTCCCCGGCGGTTCTGATTTCCCATTCTTTCATAGTATGTTTCCCAGCCCCTCGTGCAGAGCGGGCAATATGCCTGCCCACGCCGCTTTTTCATATTGTTATCAATTATGTAATAGAGTATATCACAGATCGGCACAGTTCACAATACCGCCGCCGGAAAAACAAGCCAAGCAAATCACGGCGTTGAAGTAACCATTAAACCTATCCGCAGCCGGGCACAGACAAGGCAATAGTGGTGGGAAGTTTCGCAATCGCCTCCAAGGTTTTGGAGGCGATTGCGATGGCATTAGACAGCGTCTTGAAGTTGTTCCTTTGTTTGTCCCTTTTTGTCCGCAATTGTCCCCTAAAATGTCCCCGAAGAAATCTACAGAACGAAACATACTGTCACGGACAGGCACAAACAAAAACGCCAGAAACCGTTTGGGGTGTACTTTTTGTTTTTCTCTTTCGCAAGCCAATAGGCATCCATAATAGCTTGCATCATAACATCCATATCATCCTGTGCCAACTCGCCGCCGGTAAACAAACCGGTTACTTCATCTGTGAGCTGTTGCGCTTGTTTGGCACCTCGTGCGCCGTACTGCTCCGCAGCCTGAGCAACGAGCATACCATCCGTACCGAGAAGCTGATCCACGGAAATATTAAGTGCCTTTGCCAGCTTCTCCGCTGCATCCAAGCGAGGACGAGAGGTTCCGCATTCGTATCTCTGTATGGTACGGGGGGAAACACCGGAAACCTTTGCAAGCTGCTCCTGCGTCATATCATTTTTTTCTCTCAGCCCTTTTAATCTGTCGCTGAACTTCATTATCAATTCCCTCCATAAGATTTCTATTTTTAGCAGCACGACACTTTTTTCGTCACTTCTCATTAAACTTGCAAGAAATGTCTACCAGCGCTACACAGAGCAAGTTGAGCCGTATGGAATGGATGAGTGCTGGCTTGACATCAGCGGAACAGACTACACCTTTGGCTCCCCTGAAAAGGTGGCAAATGACATAAGAAAAACTATCAAGTTTGAACTTGGACTGACAATTTCCGTCGGGGTGTCTTTCAATAAGATATTTGCCAAGCTCGGTGCGGATATGAAAAAGCCGGATGCTGTGACGGTCATACCGAAAGACACTTTCCAAGAAAAAATATGGGGACTCCCCGCAGCGGACTTGCTCGGTGTGGGACGGGCAACGCAGCGTGTATTAGATAGCTATTGCATTAGAACCATTGGCGATTTAGCTAAGACCGATCCTGACTTTCTGAACCGACGGCTCGGTAAAAACGGAAGATGTTCAAGTGCTTCGAGAGAGATTTTTAGAATGGGAAAATCGAAATGCTTGTAAACTGAACGGAAAATATTGAGTTTCGTTAAGCCGTGTGTTATACTGTTTTAGTGGTTAGTTTCAGTATAGCACACGGCTCGTTTTCAAAAAAATGAAGCCACCTTACGCCAACTTACACCACGGCTTACGCCATTAGATTTTCCGCTATCTGAATTTGGCGTAACTGAGCTTACCCCAGCTTCAAACGAGTAGATGCCGGTCGGGACTTATAGACGCTAAGCGGAGCTTATCTAAGACTGGTCACGAAAATCCCCACAATGAAGCCGTTAGACTCCGACAAGAAGGTTTCCAAGGAAGTTTCGGCTCCTGCGGAGGCTGCTCAGGCGGCTCCGGTTGTGGAGGAAAAAATCGATTTTTCCAATGTTCAGATCGAGCCTTTGTTTGCGGATCAGGTGGATTTTGACACCTTCTCCAAGAGCGATTTCCGGGCCGTAAAGGTCAAGGAATGCGAAGCCGTGAAGAAGTCCAAAAAGCTCTTAAAGTTCGTTTTGGACGACGGAACCGGCGAAGATAGGGTCATTTTGAGCGGTATTCACGACTATTATGAGCCGGAGGAGCTTATTGGCAAGACCTGCATCGCCATTACCAACCTGCCGCCCCGCCCCATGATGGGTATCGACTCCTGCGGTATGCTGATTTCCGCCGTGCATCACGAAAACGGAGAGGAAAAGCTGCATTTGCTGATGGTGGATCCTCACATCCCCGCCGGCGCAAAGCTCTATTGATCCCATAGACTGAAATAAGAAAAGCAGCCCGTCCGGGCTGCTTTTCTCCTGCGTGTCGATAAACCCACGCCCCTGTCATTCCGAACCAGTGACCGATGTCACTGGTGTGGGAATCCGTAACCTTTTAGCTGGGAATCTGCGGAAAAGTGCAGGAATTATGCGTTTTGGAAACGGATTGCCACGCCAGTCTGTACCCCAAGGGCACTTGCTTCGCGGCGCGCACTGGCTCGCAATGACAGGCTTTTTCGACAGTCTCAGAAAAGCAGCCCCTCCGGGCGGCTTTTCTCGTTTATACAACATAGCGGACGGCGTCCCGGCGCTGCTTCCTCAGAACTCCGGATAGCCCTCCTTCAGTGTCTCGTCGTAATGGGCGCGGTCGCCGCCGATGAATTTGGGGCGCGTCCGCGCCGCCAGCAGAATGGCGTCTCCGATGTGGTTCTGTGCCAGCCGTACCGGCACCGCCACCTTCTTCAGGTGCATGCCGATCAGCGTTCCGCCGATGTCCAGCCCGGCGTCCGCCCGGATCTCCTCCACCGCCACCGGGTGCTTGCACGCCTTATAGGTGGCCGTGGCAAAGGAACTGCCCGCCTTGGGCTGGGGCACCACATTGACGATGTCCAGCGTGGGCACGGCCTCGTGCTCCACGATAATGGCACGGTTCAGGTGCTCACAGCACTGGGCGGCGATGTACACGCCCATGGGCGCGAACACGCTGTGCAGCCCCTCGAAAATGGCGTCCGCCACCTCCGGCGTGGACCAGCTGCCCACCTTCTTGCCTACCACCTCGCTGGTGCTGCAGCCCACCACCACGATCTGCCCCCGGCGCAGGTGCGCCGCCTCCGCCAGCTCTCCGGCTGCGGCCGCGGCCTGCTGCCGCACCTCGTCCAGCAGACTCCTGTTCTCCACATCATGCACGATACCTGCCATGAAAAACACCTCATTCCCATAGAATATGGCGAGCCGCCCTGCGGCTCGCCATACAGTATATCACACGCTGACCTTTTCTTCAAGATGCGTCCGCCGTGCCACCTGCAAAAGCAGGAACCCGGCCACCAGACCCACAGCGCCCTGCACCAGATTGCCCGGCACGCTGGCCGCCGCACCGATGCCCTTGCCCAGCAGCAGCGCCGCGTAGCCGAAGTACCCGGCCACCATCACGACCTCCGCTGCCACGCCGCCGATCAGCGCCCCGGCGGTGTTCTTGCGGAACGCCTTGAACACCAGCGCCGCCACCAGCGCCATAGCGCCCTTGATGATCAGCGTGCCCGGCGCGTAGTGACCGTAGCCCAGCAGCAGGTCAGCCAGCATGGAGCCGATGCCGCCTGCGGCCGCGCCCCACCACGGGCCCAGGAGCCAGCCGCTCAACAGCACGAAGCAGTCGCCCAGATTCACAAACCCGTTCATGGGGGAGGGGATCTGCACCACCATGGTGGCCACGCAGGACAGCGCCGCCAGCACCGCCGCCGTCACCATAGTTCTGATTTTCTTGTCGGACATAGTATCATTCTCCTTTTGTACCGGGGCGGTGTGAACTGCCCCTTGATTTTCCGCTCGACTCGTATTATAGTAGGAACTGGTATGATTGAAATATCCATTTTGATTTTACTTGTTAATACCAGATAGGAGGCGCAGCCATGCTCACCTACGCACTGGATAAAACAGCCGGCGTCAGCCTGTACGAGCAGCTGTACCGCCGCGTCAAGGAGGATATCCTCTCCGGCCGTCTGGCGGCGGGGGAGAAGCTGCCCAGCAAGCGGGCGCTGGCCGCCCATCTGGAGGTCAGCGTCATCACCGTGAAGAACGCCTACGAGCAGCTCATGGCCGAGGGCTATCTCACCGGCGTGGAGAAAAAGGGCTACTTCGTCAGCTCCGTGCTGCCGCCCCTGCCCTCCCAGCCGCCGCCCGTGACGCAGGACGCGCCGGAGCCGGGCGAGCGCACATGGTTCCTCGACCTTGTCACCAACTCCATCGACGCGGAGGACTTCCCCTTCACCGTCTGGGCGCGGCTCATGCGCCAGACCATTCTGGAGCAGGGCACCGGCCTCCTCCACCCCACGCCGCCCCAGGGCGCGTGGGCGCTGCGCCGCGCCATCGCCGACCATCTGCGCCAGTTCCGGGGCATGGCCGTGGGCGCGGAGCAGATCATCGTGGGCGCCGGCACCGAGGTGCTGTACAGCCTGCTGGTGCAGCTTCTGGGACGTGAGCCGACCTACGGCGTGGAGGATCCCGGCTACGGCAAGATCGCCCGCATCTACCGCGCCTGCGGCGCTTCGGTGGCGGCGGTGCCGCTGGACGGCGACGGCCTGTCCGTGCAGGAGCTGCGGCGCAGCGGCGCGGACGTGGTGCACATCTCCCCCAGCCACCACTACCCCACCGGCCGCGTCATGCCTATCACCCGCCGTCAGGAGCTGCTGCGCTGGGCGCAGGAGAAGCCGGAGCGCATCATCCTGGAGGACGACTACGACAGCGAGTTCCGCTTCGTGGGACGTCCCATCCCCACCCTGTTCTCCGTGGACGACAGCGGGCAGGTGGTCTATCTGAACACCTTCTCCAAAACCATCGCCCCCTCCATCCGCATCAGCTTCATGGTGCTGCCCCGCCGCCTGCTGGCGGACTTCCGGCAGAAGCTGGGCTTCTACGCCTGCACCGTCTCCGCCTTCGAGCAGTACACCCTCGCCCAGTTCCTGTCCGGCGGCTGGTATGAAAAGCATTTGAGCCGCATGCGCAAGCACTACCGCCAGAAGCGGGACGCCGTCATCGCCGCCCTGCGGCAAAGCCCCCTGTCGCCCCACGCCGCCATCGCCGAGGAGGACGCCGGCCTGCACTTCCTGCTGCGGCTGGACGGCGCGCCGCCGGACGACGTGCTGCGCCGCGCGGCGGAGGAGCGCGGCATCCGTCTGGCTATGCTGTCCGACTACTACCAGTCCCCGCGCGAAGCGCCCCAGCACGTTCTGGTGGTGAATTACACCGGCATCGACACCGAAAAGCTCCCCACGGCGCTGGCGCGCCTGGCGGAGCTGTGGCCATCATAAAAGGAGGAACCCGCCATGTATGACGAACTGACCCGCTCCGACCTGCAAAAGATGCAGGAGGAGATCGATTACCGCGTCCAGCAGCTGCGCCCGAAGCTGATCGAGGACGTGCAGACCGCCCGCGCCTTCGGCGACCTCAGCGAAAACTTCGAATACAAGTGCGCCAAGCAGGACAAGAACCGCAACGACGCCCGGATCCGCTATCTCCAGCGCATGATCAAGACCGCCAGGGTCATCGAGGACACCTCCGGCGCGGACACCGCCGGCCTGTACGACACCGTGGAGATCTTCATGGAAAACATGGGCAAAAGCCGCAGCATCGTGCTGGTCACCACCCTGCGGCAGGATGCCCTCAAGGGACTCATCAGCAAGGAATCCCCCGTGGGGCGCGCCGTGCTGGGCAAACGGGTGGGCGACCGCGTCTATGTGGACATGGGCGGCGGCAAGGGTTACTACGTCCAGATCCGCGCCATCCGCAAGGGCACGGACGACGGCAGCGTGCCCATCGGCAGCTTCTGAGAACGGTTTCACGCGGAAAAGCGCGCGCAATTTAAAGTGCAAAAGCCCGCGGCGTTTCCCTGAAAAGAGGCGGAATTGCTCCGTTTTTTCTGCATAGTGGAATGAATACCGTGATTTGCCAAATTGCACAAAAAGCGGCGAAAAAGTTTTGTGGTTTTGCGAGGGGGGAATTATCCGAAATCCTCTTGTGAATTCCTTCAAATGGTGTTATTATCAGCATTGGTAGCGTATGGGTCGTCTGCGTACATGCACATCTCGTACGTCTGCGGAACAAAATTTTAGGAGGAATTTAATATGAATGCTTATCTGGCAAGCGTTCTGGAGAACGTCAAGACCAAGCATGGCAACGAGCCTGAGTTCGTACAGACCGTGGAAGAGGTTCTGTCCTCTCTGGAGCCTGTGATCGAGAAGCACCCCGAGTATGAGAAGGTCGATCTGCTGGGCCGCATGGTCGAGCCTGAGCGTATGTTCACCTTCCGCGTTGTGTGGTGCGATGACAACGGTCAGTGGCACACCAACCGCGGCTGGCGCTGCCAGTTCAACGGCGCTATCGGCCCCTACAAGGGCGGCCTGCGCTTCCAGAAGAACGTGTACGAAGGCATCATTAAGTTCCTCGGTTTTGAGCAGACCTTCAAGAACAGCCTGACCGGCCTGCCCATCGGCGGCGCCAAGGGCGGTTCCGACTTCGATCCCGCCGGCAAGTCCGACGCCGAAGTCATGCGCTTCTGCCAGAGCTTCATGACCGCTCTGTACCGCTACATCGGGCCGGACATCGACGTTCCCGCCGGTGACATGGGCGTGGGCGGCCGCGAGATCGGCTACCTGTACGGCCAGTATCGCCGTCTGAAGGGCGTTTGGGAGAACGGCGTTCTCACCGGTAAGGGTCTGAGCTACGGCGGTTCCCTGATCCGTCCCGAGGCCACCGGCTACGGCGCTATGTACTACCTGCAGGAAGTGCTGAAGCACGAGAACGACACCATCGAGGGCAAGCGCATCGCTATCTCCGGCTACGGCAACGTGGGCTGGGGCATCATGAAGAAGGCCGCTCAGCTGGGCGCCAAGGTCACCTACTTCGCCGGCCCCGACGGTTACGTCCACGATCCCGATGGCGTTATCACCGACGAGAAGCTGAACTTCATCCTGGAGATGCGCGCTAAGGATCCTATGCACTGCAAGCCCTATGCCGACAAGTTCGGCTGCGAGTTCGTTCCCGGCGAGAAGTGCTGGGGCGTCAAGGATGTTGACGTGTACATGCCCGCCGCTATGCAGAACGACGTCAAGATGGAGTCCGCTGAGAAGATCGCTGCTTCCGGCGTGAAGTACTACATCGAGGTCGCCAATATGCCCACCACCAACGATGCTCTGAACTATCTGCGTGCGCAGAAGGGCATCATCGTGGCTCCCTCCAAGGCTGTTAACGCCGGCGGCGTGGGCGTCTCCGCTCTGGAGATGGCGCAGAACTCCGAGCGTCTGGTCTGGACTGCCGAGGAAGTCGACCATCAGCTGCACAAGATGATGGAGAACATCCACAAGGTGTCCGCCGAGGCCGCTGCCGAGTACGGTCTGGGTTACGATCTGGTGGCTGGCGCCAACATCGCCGGCTTCAAGAAGGTCGCCGAGGCTATGATGGAGCAGGGCTGCTTCTAAGCCGAACGACTGATATGACCAAATCAAAAAGAGCTGCCCTCGGGCAGCTCTTTTTCTGTGTACATGTGTATGGTTGCGGTGCCCCGTCGTCGGAGCGGACGACTCTGCCCGCCCCTGTATCGATAGTGTTTTTACAAAAATATTTTTAATTCAAAAACAATGCTTTACTTATTATGATATATATAGTAATATACTTGTATGAAAGCCATGTGTCAGAGAAGAATTTGACAATTAAACGACTATGTATTTAGATAGGAGGTGAGTCCAATGTGCATTTCAGCATAAGAGCCTTTTTACAGAAAGATGTATTAACAAAATGGTGTAATGAATAGGAGGTTATAATGGCGAGAAAAAGATTCCTGAGTTTGCTTTTTGCCCTTTGCATGAGTTTTACACTTTGCACTTCCGCCTTTGCTTCGGAGGCAACGGAGATAGAAGTAGAAGTGACTAATGAGCAGGATATTCTGGAGTTTATTTTTTCTGATGAGTTTGACCCCCATGTGGCATATAGGTTTGTCTATCCCGATTATCCTGTAATGACCAGAGCACTTTGCTCAAATTGTGGATATAACACATTGGTCGGAAAGACTGAGGAAAAATATGACTTGTGTCATCCTTCCAGCCAAGGGATGACTGTCCAGTGCCCAGACTTTCCTACTGCACCAGATGTCTTTTATGTGATGCTGGTCTATGCGTATCGATATTGCAACACATGTGGTTATAAGGGGACAGAGACATTCACTGAAAGTAAATATTACATTGATTGTTCTTTTACTAACGCGAGCTACATTGCGACAAATTATAAGACACGGAATCATATAGGAGGTATCCATGAGTGGAAAGATACATGGTCTTTGTACTATAGTGATCCCCATGCGTAAAAAGAAAACCAACACCCTCTCCCGCCTGGCCTGCCTGCTGCTGACCGTCTCCCTGCTGTGGCTGCTGCCCGCCTGCGGCAGCGGCTCCGCGTCTCCGTTTCCGCCTGCGGAGGAGACGGTGCGCGCCGCTGCGGAAAAGCTGGACTGGACGCTGCTGCCGGAGGAAACGCAGGTCTGGGCAGAGGATCAGATCCTCTACACCCTGAAAACCAACAGCCAGATGGACGTGGCGCTCTCCTGCGCCGTGGTGAAGGGAAAGCGAACCCTGACGGAGAACTGCACCGCCGCCGGGCTTCCGGCCGAGCCGGTGTTTACCTGGGAGGACTGGAAGAAGGCCATCTCGCTGGCGGAGACGCTGTACGGCGGCTTCTCCGAGGGCGAGCTGTACCAGACCCTGTCCGCGCTGGCCATACCGGAGCCGGAGGATCCCGCCACGGGAGCGCCTTCCGCCACCGGGCAGGGCGCCATCAGCTGGGAAGCGGAGCTTCCCGCGGCCTATGCGCGGGTCTGGTACACGGTGGCCGCCGGCACCACGGAGAGCGGCTTCGCCTCCACGGATGTGCAGGATTGGCGTATGACCTTCAGCATCTCCCTCTATGCGTCTAAGGACGCCTACGAGAGCGAACGCACCTGACAGAACAAAAAAAACCGACCCCCGGCCAAAGGCCGCCTGACACAAGAAAACACACGGTTTTGCCTGTGTCTATCCGGCTGAAATCGACCGAAAAAACGCCCGCATGCGTCAGCATGTGGGCGTTTTTACAGCCAATTTCAGCTCGAATTTACTTTGGCAAAACTGCTTCGCACCGAAAAAGAGCGCGTTTTGTGCAGAGCCGAGGCGCGTCGCCGCAGGCATACTGGATGTCTGTCAAGGCGGCGCAACGATGGGGCTGCGCGAAACGCGCCTTTTGCGGCGTATGTTTTCTTATGCCAGGCGGCCTAAGGCCGGGGGTCGTTGTCTTCGGTAGAGCATTGTAGGGGACGGCGTCCTGCAGTGGAGCGCAGCGGAACAAATGCCCTTGGGGTACGACGTCCCACGTGGAAATCCCCGATAGACGTTTGTAGGGGCGGACGACTCTGCCCGCCCCGTAAAAGCGCCGCACCCTGTAGGGCGGGACCCGTGTGTCCCGCCGCCCCGTCAGCACGTCAGCGCTGCCATTCGTAGGGGCGGACGACTCTGTCCGCCCCAATACACGCCCCTTGCGATTTCGCAGGGGGGCGCTATCGTCATGCGTCGTAAATACCCAGTATCACAATACCCGCCACCACCAGCGCGATCATGCCGTAGTGCTTCCAGCTGAGCTTTTCCTTCAGGAAAATGCGGCTCCACAGCACCGAGGCCACGCAGTAGGCGGAGATGATGGGCGCGGCCAGCGCCACGTGCTCCGTGTCCGCCAGCGCATAGATGTACGCGAACTGACCCGCCGTCTCGCACAGCGCGCCCGCGTACTTGGGTGCCTCCCGCTTGGGCAGCAGCTTGCTCTTTTTGATGAGCACCACGTACACAAAGCACACGATGGCCGCCAGCAGGAACGTCAGCTCATAGGCGCAGTTGGCGCTGTCCTCGTCCAGCGTCTCCAGCACCCGGCTGTCGGCAAAGGTGCCCAGCGCGTCCAGCAGGCAGTAGATGATGGGCAGGATCAGCGCCAGCGCGGACTTGGCATAGCGGTGATTACTGGCCTGCTGCCGGGCGGCGCGCAGGTCGTCGTCCTCCCGCGCCTCCACGATGCCCAGACCGATCACGCCCACGCACACCAGCGCCGTGGCCGCCAGCTGCGCCGGCACCAGCTCGCCCAGCCCGCCGGTGGCCAGCGCCAGCACCGCCACCAGAGCGCCGGAGGAATTGCATATCGGGGAGGAGATGGACAGCTCGATGTACCGCAGGCCGATATAGCCGATGGTCATGGAGCTGATGTACAGCAGCGACACCGGCAGATAGGTCAGGATGATGCTGCCGTTGATCTCTGTGCCGCCGATAAAAATTTCGTAAGCGGCGTGCAGGCCCATTACCAGACCCACCGCCATGACCATCTTCAGATGGCTGTATTTGTCGTCCGCGTCCTGGCAGCCGATCTTGCTGAACAGGTCACTGCCGCTCCAGCAAACCAGAGCGATAAGAGAAAACCAAAACCACATAGTAACTCCTTTAACTTTTCTTTATAAATTCAAGTGATATACAAGTTGAAATCAATCAGAGAAGTTAAAGGAGGCGGACGGCGTCGAAAGGGGTGATTGGGAAGAACCATAGGCTCCCTCCGTAGTTTACATAATTACAAGGAAATCAGGCCGACCTCCTGCATTTTCTGCAGGCTCATCAGGATACCCAGCTTGGCGTGGTACCACGTCAGGCCGCCCTGAAAGTACACGGCGTAGGGGGGACGGGTGGGACCGTCGGCAGACAGCTCGATGGAGCTGCCCTGCACAAAGGCGCCGGCGGCCATGATCACGTCGCTGTCGTAGCCCGGCATGGGCGACGGCTCCGGGGTCACATAGCTGTCCACCGGTGCGGCGGACTGGATGCCCTTGCAGAAGGCGATCATTCCCTCGCGGCTGCCCAGCTCCACCGCCTGAATGATGTCGTGACGCGTTTCGGCGGCGGGGGGAACGACACGGAAGCCCAGCCGCTCATAGCAGGCGGCGGCGAACACCGCGCCCTTCACAGCGGAGGCCACCACCGTGGGCGCCAGGAAAAAGCCCTGATAAAACGAGGTCAGCAGCCCCAGATTGGCGCCCACCTCCCGGCCAAGACCGGGGGCGGTGAGCCGCCGGGCGCACCGCTCGATCAGGTCGGCGCGGCCGCAGATATAGCCGCCGGTGGGAGCCAGCCCGCCGCCGGGATTCTTGATAAGGCTGCCCACCATCATGTCCGCGCCCACGTTCACCGGCTCGGTCAGCTCGGTGAATTCGCCGTAGCAGTTGTCCACCATGCAGATCACGTCGGGCTTGCACCGCTTGCAGAAGGCGATCAGCTGGCCGATCTGCTCCACGGAGAAGCTGGGGCGGGTGGCGTAGCCCTTGGAGCGCTGTATGGTCACCAGCTTTGTCTTTTCGTTGATGGCCGCGCGGATGCCGTCAAGGTCGAAGGAGCCGTCCGGCAGCAGGTCTACCTGCCGGTAGCTGACGCCGTGCTCCTTCAGGGAACCGACGGATTCCCGGATGCCGATGACCTCCTCCAGCGTGTCGTAGGGCGCGCCCACAGGGCTGAGAAGCTCGTCGCCGGGCAGCAGATTCGCGCCCAGCGCCAGCGCCAGCGCGTGGGTGCCGCAGGTGATCTGTGGGCGCACCAACGCCGCCTCCGTGCCGAAGCAGTCGGCGTAGACCCGCTCCAGCGTGTCGCGTCCCTCATCGTCGTAGCCGTAGCCGGTGGAGAGGTTGAAATGGTTGGCGGCCACGCGGTTTTTCTGCATGGCGTTGATGACCTTCAGCTGGTTGGCCTCGGCGATGGCGTCGATGGCGTCGAAGCGCTCCCGCAGGGAGGCCAGAATGGTCTCGCCGTAGGTCAGCACCGCGTCGCTGACGCCCAGCTGCTTATACTGTTCGTTCATAGTTCACCTCAGTTGGGAAATTTCACGCCGTTGAGACGCATGATGAGACGGATGGGGTAGTCCCGATCCAGATAATTTTTCGCGTACCAGTCGAAGGTGGCGGCGGGGACGTGTACCAGCTCCGGCGCTTCGCAGCGGAACGTCTCGAAGGTCTTCTGGTCGCCGCTGAGCAGGGCGGCCACCACGTCCAGACGGTTTTCTTCCGCCAGACGCAGCAGGGCGTGATCCATCATGACGGCGCAGGCCTGCTCCTCCTCGCCGGCGTACAGCTCCCGGCGACCCAGCCAGTAGAGGAATTCCTCCGGATCCAGATCCAGCTTGGTGGTGATCTGGCTGAGCTTGAAGAACTCCTTGCGATCCATGCGCTTGAGCACGTCGATGAGGTACTGCACCAGACCGTCGTCCATGGCGATGCAGTCCAGAAACACCTCGAAGGCGTGCTTGTTGGCATCGGGATCGGGAGTTGCGGGCTTTTCCGGTGCGGGTTCCGGCGCGTCCGGATCCCGCAGAAAGAACTCGAGGCCGTTGGGATCGACGTGCTCGCTGAACAGCTCCTCCGGCAGCACCGTGCCGTCCTGCGCGGCGCAGGCGCGGACGAATTCCGTCATGCCCATGGCCTGCAGCTGCTGCGCCAAAGACTGGATGCGGGCTTTTTCGTCGCCGTCCTCCGGCAAGGTGATGCCCGCCGGGGCGGGGCGCTTGCCCTCCCAGAGCTCGGTCATATATCGCGCATAGTAGTCAAAAAGGGTCATTGCACTCCCTCACTTTCCAAACTGGAATTGTATCATACGGCGCTTGCCAATGCAAGAAATATCGGGTATGATGGGGAAAAAGACGGGGAAGGGAGCGCGCGGCGTGGAAAAGGGAACGTATTATGTGTATATTCTGCGGTGCCGGGACGGGAGCCTGTACACGGGGCTGACCAACGACCTGCCCCGCCGGTGGGCGCTCCACGTCAGCGGACGGGGCGCCAAATATACCCGCGCCCACCCGCCGGAGGCGGTGGCGGCGCTGTGGCGCTGCGTGGATAAGAGCGCGGCGGCGCGGCTGGAGTACGCCATCAAAGCGAAGCTGACCCACGGGGAAAAGCTGGCGCTGATCGCGGAGCCGGAGCGGGCGGCGGCATGGTTCCCGGAGCTGGCAGGGGCATTTACACCGGCGGAGGTGCCGGAGATGCAGTAAAAAAGAACCGCCCGCGGGCGGTTCGTGAGAGGGCGGTTACGGGGCGGACAGGGTCGTCCGCCCCTACGGGTGCCTTACCGCACCCGCTCTGTAGGGCGGGACCCATGTGTCCCGCCGCACGATATGCATGTTTTCCGGCGGGGCACGCAGGCCCCGCCCTACAGGATAGCAGCGCTGCTGCGCTGACGGGACGTCGTACCCCAAGGGCATTTGTTCCGCTGCGCTCCACTGCAGGAAGCAGCCTTACGCCCGTTTATCGGCGGCGTTCTCCGCAGGAGACAGGGTGCGCAGCACGGCGTCAATACGGTGCGCCACGCGGCGGAAGTCCTCCGCGGTGTAGCCACGGGTGGTCATGGCGGCGGTGCCGATGCGGACGCCGCTGGTCTGGAAGGGGGAACGCCTGTCGCCGGGCACGCAGTTCTTGTTCAGGGTAATGCCCGCGCCGTCCAGCGCTTCCTGCACCTGCTTGCCGGTCAGACCGGTGTCCGTGAGATCCAGCAGGAACATGTGGTTATCCGTGCCGCCGGTGACGACTTTGTAGCCCATGGCGGTGAACTCGTCGGCCATGGCGCGGCTGTTGACCACCACCGCGTGGATGTACGCCCGGAACGCGGGCGTGAGCGCCTCCTCCGCCGCCACCGCTTTGCCGGCGATGACGTGCTGCAGGGGGCCGCCCTGGGTGCCGGGGAACACGGCGCTGTCGATTCTCTTCGCCAGCTCCGGGCGGCAGAAGATCAGGCCGCCACGGGGGCCGCGCAGGGTCTTGTGAGTGGTGGTGGTGATCACATCCGCCAGACCGAAGGGACTGGGATGCTCGCCCGCCGCCACCAGACCGGCCACGTGCGCCATGTCCACCATAAACAGCGCGCCCGTTTCCCGTGCGGCGTCCGCGAAGCGCCGGTAGTCGATGATGCGGCTGTAGGCCGATGCGCCGGCCAGGATCAGCTTGGGGCGGAGCGTCCGCGCCATGCGCGCCATGGCGTCGTAGTCGATGAAGCCGTTCTCGTCCACATCGTAAAAGTGCATGTCGTACAGCTTGCCGGAGAAATTCACCGGGGAGCCGTGGGTCAGGTGCGCGCCGTTGGACAGGCTCATGGACAGGATACTGTCGCCGGGCTGCAGCAGGGCGAAATACGCCGCAAGGTTGGCGGAGGAGCCGCTGTGGGGCTGGACGTTCACATGGTAGTCGGTGTGAAAGACCTCCTTCCACCTGGCGATGCAGTATTCCTCCAGCTGGTCCACCACGGCGCAGCCGCCGTAGTACCGCCCCTGATTGCCCAGCGCGCGCCGGGCGGGATAGCCCTCGGAATACTTGTTGGTGAGGCAGCTGCCCACGGCGCGGAGCACATCGGCGCTGACGAAGTTTTCGCTGGCGATCAGCTCCACGGTGGTCTGCTGGCGCTGCTCCTCCTGCGCGATGTAGTCGAATACTCTGGATGACATGCAATGACCCTCTTTCCTGCATTTTGTGTAAATATAGGTGATATTATACACTATATTGTGGTCATTGCAAGAGGAAAACAAAAAAAGAAAGCCCGTGGGCTTTCTTTTTTTCAGTCGTCCAGCTTGCCGCGGGCGTGGAGCACGTCGTCGGCGGTGAGGGTCATGAGGTCGTCACGGGTGACGGAGTCCATTTTGGCAAGGCGGTTGTTCTGCGCCACCAGAATGTGCTCGAAGATGTTGCGGACGCCGCGGCCGTTGCCGAAGCTGCCGTCGGCGCTCTCCTCGGCGATGTAGTCCCGCACCAGCGGCTCCGCATCGGGGGCGAGGACGTAGCCCTTGCCGCAGCGCATTTTGAAAATGCCCATCATCTCGTCCACGGTGTAGTCCTCGAACAGCAGGAAGCGGTTGAAGCGGCTCTCCAGACCGGGGTTGGAGTGGATGAACTTATCCATCAGGTCGGTGTAGCCCGCCACGATCACCACCAGATCGTCCCGGTGATCCTCCATGGCCTTGAGGATGGTGTCAATGGCCTCCTGACCGAAGTCGTTCTCGCTGCGGCCGTTGAGGGCATAAGCCTCGTCGATGAACAGCACGCCGCCCATGGCCTTTTCGATGACCTTCTGGGTCTTGAGGGCGGTCTGCCCCACATAGCCGGCCACAAGGCCGCTGCGATCCACCTCCACCAGCTGTCCCTTGGACAGGATGCCCAGGCTGCGGTAGATGCGCGCCATCATGCGCGCCATCATGGTCTTGCCGGTGCCGGGGTTGCCGGTGAACACCATGTGCAGGGACATGTCGGTGGTGGGCAGGCCGTGCTGCTCCCGGAGCTTGTAGACCTGCACCATGTTGATCAGGTCGTGTACCTCGTCCTTGACCACCTTCAGGCCGATGTAGCTGTCCAACTCCGCCAGCAGATCCTCGATCTTCTCCGGAGGCGGCAGCTCCTCGTCCTTGTCGGGGACGCTGTCGCCGGGCTTGGCGTCGGCGGTGGGCGGGGTGTTTTTCTCCGCGTCCTTGTCGGCGGGCGCGGCGGGCGTTTTGCCCACGCTTTCGAAGGGCGTGCCCCAGAAGTCGCTGCCCATGCGGCGGACGTTGTTCTCCGTCATGGAGCGGATCACGTCCAGCTGCTGCAAAATGATCTGGTCTTTTTTATCCATAGTTCCACCTCTCAGCGAAATTGAATGTGCTGTGTTGCCCGCATCAGCAGGGCGGTGACAAAGCCGGTCAGGGTGCCGGTCACAAGGGAGACGGCCAGCAGGAAGGGCAGGTAGCCCAGCACCATGGTGCTGCCCAGCGTGATGCAGGCGGCGGCCATCTGGCCGATGTTGTGCGCCGCCGCGCCGCCCACGGATACGCCGTAGACGCTGAGACGGCGGTAGCGCCGCAGGGCGATCATCACCAGCATGGCGGTGACGCCGCCCAGCAGGGAGAACAGCATGGCCGACACGTTGCCGGCGAACAGACCGCCCAGCAGACAGCGGGTCAGCAGGATGGCCAGCGCCGCGCCTGCGCCCAGCTGGTACAGGGCGAACACGGTGACGATGTTGGCAAGCCCCAGCTTGACGCCGGGCAGGGGGACGATCAGGGACAGGGGGAACAGCCCCTCCAGCGTGCTCAGCCCCAGCGCCAGCGCCGCTAACACGGCGCACAGGGCGATGTTTCTTGTAGTCCACTTCATGCCGTCACCCCACGATCACGTCCGGCGCGTCCGGGGAGGCCGCGCCCACCAGCTGGACGGCCACCTGCGCCGGCAGGCAGACGATGGACTGCCCGGCGCGGGAGATGCGTCCGGTGTGGACGCAGTCCTGGGTGGGGCAGTCGCTGGACGTTACCGCCACGCCGCCGTCCGCGGCGGCAATGTGCAGGGTGTAGCCGTTATGCGCCACGTCGGCGGCGGTGAATTCGGACAGGGGCGTGCGCTGCACCTCCTGACCGGAGACGGTGACCACCACGGTCAGCACACCGGCCTGGCTGCGGGGCAGATAGAACAGCAGCGCGGAGACGATGGCCAGCAGCGCCACGGTCAGCGCCACCAGCGTGTCGAACCGGTTCCATTTCAGCTCAGGACGCAAGGGGTTGGTAGACATAGGCGCTGCCCTCTCTCTCGTTGAAGCAGTCCGCAAGGCCGGGGGTGTAGACCACGCGGCCGTCGGCCGTGACCAGCACCATGTCGAAGGACATGTCCTGCCCGCGCCAGAAGTCCACGGCGGCCTGCTCGCCCATAACGTACAGGGCGGTGGAGTAGGCATCGGCGCGGGTGCCCTGCCCGTCGAAGGCGCCCCGGGTGATGACGGAGACGCTGGTCAGGTCGCTCTGGGCGGGATAGCCGGTCTTGGGGTCGAGGATGTGCTGGTATACAGTGCCGTCCGGCGCGGTGAAGTAGCGCTGGTAGCCGCCGGAGGTGACCACAAAGGCATCCGACAGGCTCAGGGTGCAGACATAGCCCTCGCTGTCGGCGGGATCCTGAATGGCCACCGACCAGGGCTTGTTCTGGGCGTTGGTGCCGTAGACGTACACGTTGCCGCCCAGATTGGCGCAGCCGCCGGTGAGGGCGCTGCGGTGGAACAGGACGGCGGCGCAGTCGGAGGCGTAGCCCTTGGCGATGCCGCCCAGATCGACGGCGCAGCCCTCGTCCAGCGAGATGTTGTAATACGCCGACTGGTGGACGTGCTCATAGCCCACCAGCGGCAGCAGCGCGTCGATCTCCTCCTGCGAGGGGACGCGGGGACTGTCGGAGGTGATGCCCCACAGCTCCACCAGCGGGGCAATGGTGATATCGAACGCGCCGTCCGTTTCCTGACTGTGCTGCAGGGCCCAGGACAGCAGCTGCGCACCGTCCTCGTCCCAGACGGCGGAGCCGTCATGGTTCAGGCGGGAGACTTCGCTGGTGTCCACGGTGCGGGAGAGGGAGGCTTCCAGCGTGTTGACGGTGCGGCTCAGGTCGGAGAGCACGTCGTCCGCGCCGTCGCCAATGGCCACGAAGGTCATGTAGGTGTCCATGGCGAACAGGGACAGCTCGGCGGGCTGGGCGGCACCGCAGCCGGTCAGGGACAGCGCCGTCAGGCAGGCCAGCAGGGTGGCGGCAAATCGCTTCACAGCTCCCGCCGCCCTTCCAGCGCACGCATGAGCGTGGCGTCGTCGGCAAATTCCAGATGGCCGCCCACAGGGATGCCGTAGGCCAGCCGCGTGACCTTCACGCCGAAGGGCTTCAGCAGCCGGGCGATGTACAGCGCCGTGGCCTCGCCCTCGGTGTCCGGGTTGGTGGCCATGATGACCTCGCCGATGCCGCCCTGCGCCACCCGATCCAGCAGGGACTTTATGTGCAGATCATCGGGCCCCACATGGTTCATGGGGGACAGCACGCCGTGGAGCACATGGTAGCGCCCCCGGTACTCCCGGCTGCGCTCGATGGCGATCACGTCGCGGGGATCGGCCACCACGCAGATGGTGGCGTCGTCCCGCTTCTGGTCGGCGCATATAGGGCACAGGCCGCCGGCGGTGAGGTTCTGGCACACAGGGCACAGGGTGACGCTGCGCTTGGCATCGGTGATGGCGTCGGCAAAGGCCTGCGCCTCCTCCGCGGGGAGGGAGAGCACATGAAAGGCCAGCCGCTGGGCGGATTTGTAGCCTACGCCCGGCAGACGGGCGAACTGCTCCACCAATTTTTCCAGCGGGGCGGGAAAGTATTCCATAGGTGTTTATCCTCTCAGCTCTTTGATCTTGGCGGGAATGTCGGCGGCCTTGTACACGGCGCTGCCGGCCACCAGCACGTTGGCACCGGAGGCGATGCAGACCTTGCAGGTATCGCCGTCCACGCCGCCGTCCACCTCCAGCTCACAGGCGGGGTTCATGGCGTCGATATAGCCGCGGATGGCCTGCACCTTGGGCATCATGTCGGCCATGAATTTCTGGCCGCCGAAGCCCGGCTCCACCGTCATCACAAGGATCAGCTCCACCTTGTCGATGAAGGGCAGCACGGCGCTGGCCGGGGTCCTGGGCTTGACCACCACGCCGGCCTTCTTGCCCTTGGCGTGTATTTTGTCGATGGCGGCGAGGATGTTCTCCTCGGTGTCCGCCTCCACATGGCAGGTGACGATGTCCGCGCCGGCGTCGCAGAACTGCTCCACATAGCGCACGGGACGCTCAATCATCAGGTGGACATCCAGCGGCAGGTCGGTGGTGGGGCGGATGGACTTGACCACCGGGATGCCGATGGAGATATTGGGGACGAACAGACCGTCCATCACGTCCACATGGACGTAGTCGGCGGTGGCGATTTTTTCAATGTCCCGCGCCAGATAGGCGAAATCGGCGGACAGGATGGAGGGGGCAATCTTGATCATGGGTACATCTTCCTTTCGCGCCGCAGCGGGCGGCGGGTATATTCAAAGTATTATACCATAGATATACGCGGGATTGCAAGGCGCGGAAAATTTGTCTATTCTGTGAATTTTCCATAAAAGGGCTTTACCTTTGCCGATTTTTCCTGTAGAATATCGTGTCAGAGAACCTGCGGCATGACCGCAGGACACAAAGGAACGGTGCTATGAACTTTCTGCAACGCATAGGCAACGCGCTGTCGCGTTTCATGTACGGGCGCAACGGTGTGGATAAGCTGGGGCTGACCATGCTGTGGGCGGCGATCCTGCTGAACCTCATCAATATGTTCCTGCGGGAGAGCCAGCCGGCGGTATACAGCGTCATCAGTCTTGCGTCGGGTATTCTGATGCTGTGGACGCTGTTCCGGATGTTTTCCCGGAATCTGGAGAAGCGGCGCGGGGAGAACGCACGGTTCATGGAGAAGGTCTGGTGGCCGGTGAGCCGACGCATCGCCGGAAGCCGCCAGCAGCGGATGGACAAGGAGCACCGGTACTTCACCTGCCCCAGCTGCGGCGCGGTGTGCCGCGTACCCAGAGGGAAGGGACGCATCGTCATCACCTGCCCCCGCTGCGGCAACGAGATACACGGAAAGAGTTGAAATGTGACCAACGCCCGGCACAAAGGCCGCCTGACACAAGAAAACACACGGTTTTGCCTGTGTCTATCCGGCTGAA